>OBXH01000049.1_pt1 | contig 173154 bp, 134 predicted proteins | sample 1538101 | NCBI WGS metagenome assembly OBXH01 (sample SAMEA2580141, study PRJEB22360) | human gut metagenome | biome: human gut; feature: human-associated habitat; material: faeces | place: Denmark | collected 2008/2010 | reverse complement strand
GCAAAACTAGGAAGAACTTTCAGAGGGGGAAATACGGGGTTTGCTGAATGCTTACGAACTATTTTACCTACATCAGTTTTCATTGGATCATGTAACATATAACATACAAAGTTTGCTACCAAAGTATCACAATTCTTTATGGATAATATTTTATCATTATCATCTATGAGACACAACAAGGATGGTTTAGACACCTCACATCCATAAATAATAGCATCAGAAACATCAATAAAGTCTCTAAAATATTTCTTGTCTTGACAGGCCAATAACAATAGAAGGAAAAATAGTAAAATACATTTCTTCATTTTTATTCTGTATATGAAAATAGAGGGCAATTAAAAAAGAAAAATCTCTATTTCTAATGCCCTTTATCAATCATTTAATAGAATATCGCACGATAGCACGCTATTATAAATATAACATTAACAATTATGCTATGCCCCACAATTATAGATAAACGTATATATTTTTGTTCTGAGAAGAGTTTTTGCCATTGAGCAAGAATATTATACGCACTACATATTACTGAGACATAAGTAACTACAAACATCGCAACAGCCATTAGCATATTATTTTTTATATGACAATTCACAATTCCTAGTACAAATATCATAATCTTTTAATGCCGCTTCCTTTTCATTACGATATATAATTGTTAAACCTAGTTGAGTTACAACCCCACCAGGAGCACTCACCCCCAATGAACCAAGACACATGGCTATATTAACAGCGGTTCCACAAAGCAATGCCGCATCCGCCACATCCGTTCTGTTATCATACGACTCCTTACATAAAGAATTGCATTCTGTTAATTTATCTAGATTATTTTCAACACGAGTCTTTAGTATCGGGGTATAACCACTAATAAATCTAGAATTTATATCCCTATTAACTTTCAGTTCGGCAGAAATCAAAACTTCATTCCCTTCTATTTCTTTTTTTAACTTCTCATTTTTCATCAGATTGTTTTTAGCTTCCAATACTAAAGATAAGGCTCCTTTTGCTCTTATCGAATCATTTCCTAGAACTTTAGTAACTTCATATCTAAATAAAGTACTGTATCTTTCAGGATCGGAAACATACAGCTCCCCCAATTTTGATAACTCATTTTTCTCTTCTTCCGTCATTCTAGATGCAACATCGTCAATTATTGACATTAAATTAGTGTATTTAGAATCATACTCCTTAAATTCATTAGATTGTAATACTGCTTCATATTGAGTAACAGTCTCATTATTAGAAACACCTGTATCAGCAACAAACTCATCATAATCAGAGTTACAACTTTGCATTATAAGACACGATAACATAAACACTAAGTATGGTCTTTTCTTCAAATTTCCTAAAATCATAAATTTTATTTTTAGATTAAACAATAATGACTATATAAATTCTTACTATTATAGTATATATCGCTAGCACATATATAGCTACAAAGCAAGTCTAAAAAAACTATTGCTTATTTTAATTTCTATTTCCAAACTTGCCCTTTCCTCTCATAAGTAAAGATTCTTTCCTGAACCCCTTTGGAATAATTTTTCAAAAGTAACAACACATTAACAGGAACATCTCTGTATACCAATGAATCTGCTTCGGAGACTTTTTTCCCAAGAGATTCCCACTTATCTTTTCCTGTACAGTAAAACAGTTCATACTTATCACCTGAACGAATATAATTATCATAACTCCGAGGTGTATAGACAATCTTTTCTATCTGTTTAGGAATTCCAAGATCGATCCCTGACCAGCCACCGGAAGGTTCAATATAATCAAAAGAAGTTGTGACATCCCCATCAAATACATTCGTATATTCATGCGAACCGTCTTTTTGAAAACATCCGGGAGTACCTATTACCTTACCTTTTAAAGAAGCGGTATCATTAGGAGTATAAAAAGCTACTTCTGCAATATTACAGTGTGACTCTTTAGGTCCTACATATCTGACATAGCGATACGGTTTTGAAGAATATGATTGAACAACTGTCTGTAATCTTTTCGGTTTCTCGTTTATCAAGTACAAGACTTCTTTTTCACGAAAATCAGGATCATTGCTTCCTTCAAAAGTTCCACCTATCATGCGATTCAAGAACATATCATCTGCCCGCAAAGTATATTTTGCGAATAAAGTAACATCCTGTACACTATCCGAAGGAGTGAAGAAATGAAATTCATTAGAAACATTAATCTCAAAAGGATCAGTCCAAAAACGGAGTCGTCCTCGTTCGTAAGTAGCAACCCGCATGACAGGTCCTTTTTGTATATCTGTAAAGACAATGTTTTTACCATCAAAATCTGTCCATGCAACAGGCTCCCAATCCATCCGTTTGCTGGCACATAGATAAGCTATTCGTGAACGTGGCTTACCTTTATATAAAGCGTCCTTCGGTATTTGGAGTTCTTTCTTAAAATCTTTTGTATAAGGGAAAGTAATATCTATGATATGCGGATCTTTGAAAAGAGGAACAATAGCAGTATCCAATTTCTGCATTTCCTCCTGCATAGCGCGATTTAGACTAAATGTATTACGATAAACCTTTATTTTAGGCATTCCACACATTGCGTCTTTCCGTACTTCACTCACACCATTAGGAAATTCGTGGTAATAGAGCGTACCGTATTTATCTGTAAATGCCACCCATTGATGGCTGTCATTCTCATCACCACGAATCGGCATGAAGTCTATGGCACACGGAATGCCTAACGCACGACAAACATAAACAACAAAATCCGTGAGTTCACGACAACTACCGGTTTTCTGCTGGACAACTTCCGGCCCCACATGAGGAAGGTTGGCAGGAACGGCAGTAGTGAATACCGCTCCTCCCTTACGAATTGAATCAAGTAAACAACGGGCCGCGACAATCGGATCTTCTTTATCAAGTACTCCTGAAGCACGTAAAGAATCGAGCAAGAGATTATATTTCTGATAAATAGATTCCCGCCAGCTAGCCAAGGTCTCGTCACCAATACGATAAGGAAGAAGATATTCACAAAAATCTGCAAACGAAACATGTTTCCCCCATGGTTGTTCCTGCCACACCTTAAATGACCACTCAATATTATTACATAAATAAGCAGAATCAACTGTTTCGATATCTCTATAGGATTGTAAAGAATCTAAATACAATGGTCCATACATGTGACGAACAGAGTCAGCCACGACCTGAGGAGAAATACCCAATCCACGTGTTTTCTGTAACAAAGCATAGTAAGTAAAATACCGATCTAACTGTTTTCCTTTATAATAGGTATAATAAGGCATATTCTCTATCAAAAAACAAGCAGCCCTATATTTCAAACTATCTGCCGGATCAATCTGATAGCGAGACAAAACCTTTTCCAGCTCCACACGATTCTCTCCTGCCTGCTGAAGAGCTATTTCCAATATAGAAACCGCCGGAACATTCTTTTCTCTTCCAGAACATGAAAGGAAAAAGAGATTACCAATTGCAGTAAGCAGAAAGACAGATACCAACCTTGTGAATGTTCTCATAATTATCAGAAAAATAGAGATAAATGATTCTATGTTATTTTTTTGCAAAATTACAAGTCATTTAGCCATCACACAAGGGGGTGTTACACTCATACAGCCTCTACAATATGCCACAGAGACTTCTCAAAAGGATATTTTTATTTTTTATGCCATGATTGTAACAACTAAAATGTATCCAAATTTCACTTTTGACCGGAAATTATCCCTAATGACTCAGAATTGTCCTTATATGACCGAAAATTATTTTGCAGATATTCATTCTCTCCTATCAATGTTACACCTTTAAAACCATTATACCCACACAGAAGTACTTCTAGCCACTATTACTTCTTTTATTTTCTTCTATATTGTAACACAATAAAAATAATTAAAGCCCTGTAAGGATCAGATATTAGTCTTTTTTTGAATAAATATTATCCTTCAAATAAATCTATTTTTCGTTACTTTGCATCAACATTAAAAAAACAAAATAATCATGAGCGCAAGAAGAAAAAAAAATGCTTTATTTTATGCGATAGCATTAGCTTGTAGTTTAACCGCTATTTTCATTACTTATAGTTGTAGTACTGATGAATATTACACAGATGAAACACAGATGGCAGAGAATGGGATAGCAAAAACACGCGGATTTTCATCAAGAATGCTAAATAACGAAAATACACTCATTGATTCTATTGCCAGTTCTGATGAGTTTTGGGAATTCGAAATGAGCTCCGAGCTTTTGGCAGATAAGTTTCATGAATACACTTCTACTTTAAGTGAAGAAGAATATGACAAACTTATGGAGAATCTGAATGATGATGACTACATGGAAGACTTCGCAAGGAAAGCGAATCTGCAAGATGAGCTACAACAAATGGCAAAAGCTAAAGAGAAGCTGATTCAACATACGGGATTTTTAAGATTAAGTGAAGATGAACGGATACAACTCTTTATATTATATGCAGAAAGTAACGAACTAACAAAAGTGAAACTTCTAAAAACACGCGAAGAAGGAGGAGGTACTAGCAACTGTGAAGAACAAAAACAAGCAGCATATACGCAAGCTAAAGCTGATTATGACAATGCTGTCACTAACTGTCAAAGTGGTTCAATGTCATCTGGTTGCTTAATACAGGCAGCTGCAAAATATGATAGAGCCAAGGACATAGCAAACAAAAAATACAAAGAATGTATAGCTAATAAATGAAAATAATCCAATATATAATTTTATATAATATAATGTGGGGGATTAGCATCGCTATGTGCTACCTTCACTGTTTTATTAATGACATAAACTATACTTTACAAGACTGTCTTATCACTTTCTTTGAACTTCTAGCATGGATTGTGCTCATAATCGGAGCCATCGACACATTCCCTCAAAACAAATATTCGAATAAACGCGTATGGTTCTACTACGCCATTATGGGGGGATTCATATCAGCAATCCATTCTTTTATAGGATTAATAAACACATTAAAAATATAACTAATGCAATTCCTTCAAGAAAGTTTCCATATCCTCATCTTCAATACTTAAACGTCTTCGTACACGAGATCTCAAAGTACGATAGTTACCATCATTAATATCAAAAATAGACATCATATCTTCTTTAGTCTTACCCATCCTAATAAGTACACAATACACAATATATCGTGGTTTCATTTCAAATTGCTTTTCTTTCAACCAAACAAAAAAATCCGGATCAATCGCACGACATCCTTCTATTAATGTAAGGTACTCACTGGCAGTCAATTGATATATGGATTTATTTTCTAAAAGTCTGCGCATATATACAACGCCTTCCAATGCAGATGGAGGAGAAGAAAGCATTTCTTGAAGCCGTTTCTCTTGGAGAATTGTTTTTTGCCGTTCAAGTTCCAATAAACGATAGAATGAGACAGCCAATTTAACTATCCCTGCTATTGCTAAGCCAACAATAATCAGCACAGGCAGAGTATAAGCAGATAGTGCAGGAGCTAACTCTACGTGGACTTCCTTAGGCATAACAAAATAAATCTGATTGGCAACAATCAACAAAAAGGCAGCAATGCATTGCCAATCAGTTACCTCGGAGGGCAATCCATGTGTTCCTTTCTCACGGAATGTCCATAAGAGTGCGCCTACAAAGAGGATCAGCCACATAAAAAGATAATGGGAAGCCGAGAATGCATCCACATACATCCCCGGAAAGAACATCTGAAACAAATAGGCAGCCAACAACACAAGACAACAGAGCAAACCACCTGCCAACCTACTCTTTATAAGGTCAGCGAACTGTATTGTTACTCTTTTCTTCATCGTATTTTATTTTAAACACTGCAAAGATAAAACATTCCCATTACACAGGTCCATCAACAGGCTATTTTATTTGAACATGAATATAAATAAAACAATGGTTTTCCTATGCAGGAAACAGCCAATATAAAAGAGATAGAAAAATCATATACAAAAATATCCTTATCTCTTTGTATATTTTATAATGGCGAAGAGGATAATCTAATATCACAAAAACAATGAACCAAATAGCTATCATTTTCACCGGTAACTGCTTATTCAAAGGATCAACTATGAGTAAAAAGAATCCTGCTAACACTAATATAATATTGATTATCAAAACAACTGCATATCTCATATTATTATACATTTAAGGAAATACAAAATATAATACACAGAGAAGCACTGTGGCTATGACATTTCTTATCACCCCATAAGTATTATTATGGCGAAAAAGAAAGTCCAGCAGCAACGTTACAAGATACCAAGCCATTACGATTTGTACCAAATCATATTGCCGTTCCAAAGGGTCCGTAAATATTATATATACATCAACAGACATCAACACAATGGTTATGATCCAAACCATTGTGTTTTTCATAGTCATATTCATTTTCAGTGATAAATAAATCGCTCCAATCAATAATATACCTTCTTGTTTTCTTTAGAGGATACAATATAATCGTCTATTTTTACATCAAAATAAGATTTAGCTACACCATCATCATTGGAAGGTAGTGCCTCTTTATCAGCCAGCGCCTCTATAATATCAATTTCTTTTACGTTCTTTTTCAGCTTGGGAAACAAAAGGCTGACATAGATATACTTGCGATCACAACCTTTAATAATCAACAGCTTATCCAATGGAGCCCCGCCATCATATCCTCTCACCATATATTCATCTCCGGTTTTCTTATCTACTATTTTAAATCCCGGGCTATAATACAACCATTGCCAATCGAAATAGATAGGCTGCAAAAATGTAACTTTAGTATCATTTTTTCGTTTCTCAATAGAATAGATTTCAGGCATTGTACTCATTCCTCGCTGATAAGTTCTATCGGCAGCTATCTTTATATCTTCTTTAGGAACCGTGTAAGCCTCATCAAACAATTTCTGATCACGTTCCTTGTTCGGGTCGACAACCTTATTCTCAACAATATTCATGCTTTTCTGAATCTGCGGCATGATCTCTTGTACCATTTCCATTGACAGTTGCTGTATCATCGGCATTGATTCATTCGCAACAGCAGATGCAGTCTCCCCAAGCTTCTTGCCGGCAGGAGATTCGTAGAAAGCAACTACTTTTTTCAGTTCATCCAATGTCATATGCTGTTGGTAAATAGGAGCATATACTTCCATCACTTTATCTTCAATCTTCTGTGTCCACTTTGCTGCAAAATCTTTCCAATAAGCCTCATCTTGTTGGAAAGGTCCCTTTTGCATACTTGACATGAATTGCGACATGATAGCCTCGGAGGATGCCGAACTACCGGAAAGGGTCATAATCTTCTTAAGCAAAGTTTTGTATTCATCAGTTTTATCTGAATTCTGAGCCGAAGCCGGTAAAATAGAAGTAAGCGATGTGGCTACGCAGATCACCATTAAGAAAAGGATTTTTTTCATCATATAATAGTTTTGTTAATGAAGTCAAGTTAACTTCATTGTGTTATACATTCTTACAAATATACTCTAATTATTATTAGAATACAAACAAATAACAGACATAATTATAAACTGCGGCAATTATTGTCTGATTTACTGCCTCTCTTCGTCCAAACAACCCTATAATCGCCTGATTTTCACCTATCATTATCAGATTTCCGTAGAGACATCTTCATCGTTCCACCCGGGTAGAACAAGCTGTCTACGTCTGTGACATGATCAGTTCACCTTGGTGCGATGATCAGTTCACCCGTGTGGAACGATGAAAATGTCGGTAAGATAATATAAGAATGTAAGGGAGATATGCCAAGAACACAAGTGTCATAACATACAAATGACAGGTAGAGTAAAATCAATACAGCTGTAGTCCGTAGCAGAAAGAATAATGAGAGATAACTCAAGAAAGGATGAGAGATGCGCTGTTCTGGAGCATTTTAAGGGATAAAAGAGTGAGAGATACCATATCTCGAAGGTATCTCTCACTCATTATTCATCTAGTTATATGATCTTTACAGAAAGGAAGTGAGACCGTGAGACTAAAATATTTTTTTTATTTCTTGGGAGCGAGCAGATTATTCCTTATCTACAGAAAACTTAAAGATGCATTGACTCATGTATTTTTCTCCCGGGCGAAGCACAGCCGAAGGCCATTCCGGTTTGTTCGGAGTATCCGGATATTTCTGTGTTTCAAGACATACAGAAGCACGTTGATTGTAAGTAATGCCTTTCTTTCCTGTCAGAGAACCATCCAGGAAGTTACCTGCGTACACCTGAATACCCGGTTCATTGGTATATACATCCAGTACGATACCCGTCTTAGGTGATTCGAGCGAAACACATTTCCGGGAAATATCCCCTTTGGCATTCAATACCCAGTTATGGTCATAACCATTTCCATTCTTCAATTGTACAAAATCGTAGTCGTTAATGCGTGCACCTACCGGAGTCGGAGTGCGGAAATCCATCGGAGTACCTTCTACCGGAACAATTTCACCAGTTGTCATGAATGTGCTGTCGACCGGAGTATAATAATCGGCATCCACCATCAACAAGTGGTCTGCATTGCTTGCTGCATCACCATCGAGATTAAAATAAGAATGATTGGTCATATTTACGATGGTCGGCTTATCCGTTTCTGCTTCATAGCGGATATCGATGGCATTATCGTCCGTCAGTTTCATCAGAACTTTACAGGTAATGTTGCCCGGGAAACCTTCTTCACCGTCCGCAGCGACATAAGTCAGTTCGATCTCTTGCGGATTCAGTTGCACAGCGTCGAACACACGATACTGAAACCCTTTAGGGCCACCATGCAAGCAATGGCCGTAGTTATTTTGAGGCAATTGATATTCAATGCTGTCCAATGTGAATTTACCCTGATTGATACGATTAGCATAACGACCGATGCTGGCACCAAAATCCGAAGGTTTGCTGATATAATCCTGAATAGAATCGAATCCCAGAACTACATCCTGCATCTTTCCGTCTTTATCGGGAACCATCACAGAAACAATGCGTCCGCCGAAGTTCGTCACGCAGACTTCCATGTTATTCTTGTTGCGAAGGGTGTATAAATCTGTTTTCTTACCGCCTACCTCGGCTTGGAAATTAGTTCTTAACAGACCGGAGTCGGTAGTTTGCTCTGCTTTCGGAGTACAAGCAGTCATAAAAAGGGCAGCAAAAGCCCATAATGCCAAATTCTTCATGATTGATATAAAATTACAAAGTTACGTTATGGCTGCAAAGTTCGCAAAATCGGGGTTACTACAAAGCTATTATTTGACCAATAAATAACACAAATATTCCATTTTATCGAAGAATCGATCCATCTGAATGATAACGGAAAGAGAAGAGGAAGCATAAAAAAGGCTATTGCAAAGAATCAAACGAATCTTGCAATAGCCTCTCACCCCCATTCATTAAATGATTTATCTCATCATATGTCTGAATATATCAATGATAAGGATCTGTTTACTCCTTAGTATTCGGGAAAGCCGATATTCTCAACCGGGCCGCTCCCATCGGAATCAATGTAATCTCTTCTTTAGCGCCTTTCACCGCATCTTCTTCGGGCAATACGCCACAAAGTCCTGTCTCGTCGATCTGCCATTCGGGAATAATCCGACCGGTAGCTTTCACTTCCAAAGGTACATTGGCTACTGTGAACGGGAAGTTATCAGCAGGCCAGGACTTACGAACCACCTTGAAGTTTTTCAAAGGTTCTTTCTTATCCAATACCAATGAATAGTTCCAGGGGCTATTTGCATAAATTTCAGTAGTAGGCCATTTCTTCGGGTCGGCACCTTTCTGCCATTTGGAGTCACCGATAGCTGTTTCCCGACTGTCTTTTTCTACATATTTCTCGTCAATCTTAAGAGACAATGTCAACGGACCATAATCCACACTTACACTGTTCTTATTCACTTGCCAGGTACGCATGGACAGAGACATCGGAAGGGTCATCTCCACTTTGTCACCATCCTCCCATTCGCGTTCGATGCACAAGTATTTGCCCGATACAGGTTTCGCGCTGATCTTCTTTCCGTTTACACGCACTTCGGCTCCCTCAGTCCATGAAGGAATGCGGAGATAGAACGGAAAATTGACCTTTTCACCGGTAGAAACGGTAAATTTGATACTTTCCTCGAAAGGATAGTTAGTCTCTTCATGAAGAACGATTTCCTTTCCATTGCCAACTTTCACCGTAGCTTTACAGGCAGCATAGATGGCAGCGGCAATACCGTTGTCGGGAGTTGCCAATACCAGATGTTCTGAGAAGTAAGGCCAGCCTTGCGCATGGTTATGCTGGCAGCAGCGGCTGCTGAACGGATTCATGGAAAGGAACGGACCACGGTTGTCAATGCCCGGATGATGATTCTTTGAGTCACTGACTGTATGGTTCGGACAAGTGATGTAACGCAAAGCCTTGAAGTCGGGCATTACGGCAGCAGGATAAGAGTTGAAAGCCACTTCTTCACAATGTTCAGCCCACATCGGGTCGCCTGTCATGCAAAGCATGATTTCATCAGAAGCCATCTGTTCCACCAGTCCGCAGGTTTCCACTCCCTGACGGGGATCGATATATCCCAGACGGGCATTCTCGTCCGCACCGAACATACCGCCCGGCATCTGACCGAAGGTACGACGGATCAAATGATGTACGTTATAAGATGCTTTGAGCATAGCGGAATCTCCGGTCTGCATATAATAAGTGGCAGGTTCGCGGAAACACTGGGCGATGTTCACATTATGCCAGTTAGGCAGGGAAGTTGACTTTGTCCAGTCGGCTGTATTACGGTGAATCTTCTCGGCAAGTTCCAGCAGGAAGGCGTCTCCGGTATGATTATACAGCCAGTAGATACTGATGATGTTGTCACCGCCACGGCTGTTTTCCCAGTAGTCTTCCAGAAGCTTATCGTCGGGAACAGTCATCTGCCATTTGAAATAGTTCGTCATCAGGTCAATAACCCGTTGGTCCTGAGAATATTCGTAATAAGATTGCAGACACCAGAGCATGATCATTTGTGCCCACAATTCACGTTTACCGTTCCGTTCGTTGATGGGGCCGAAGTAACCGTCGGGCTGGCAACTGGCAAATACACCTTCAATCCATGTTTTTGTTTCCGCAATCATCTTCGGATCATTCAGGATATAGGCAAGATTGCCGTAACCTTTCAGCCAGTAAGGGACTTCTTCCCAACCATGATCGCCGCCGGTCGTCAGCCAGGCATTATTGTCTTTCTCCAGCCAGGCACTGATCTCGCCCAGATGTCCGGTCAGACCTTCACGCTGCAGTTCGAGATACTTCTTTACCCAACCTTCCGGCTGAATGCTGCCAACAGGCAACTTAATAAAATTCAACGGACGAAGCGGAGCCCGATAGCTCACGTAATTCGCGTTAGTCGACTGTGTATCGGGACGGTCTACCACCCTTACAGATTCATTAGCAGTACATGTGGTAAAAGCAGCTGTCAGCAAACCGACAGTCAACAGCGTACCCGCAACTCCTATTTTAAAAGATCGTTTCTGTTTCATTTTGAATATTTTTTGGGCTGACTAAAGAGTCAGCCTTATTTAAATTCGGTTTATTTATAATTAAAAATCAACTCTCCGCCTTTTATCAGTTCATTGTGAGATATACGGTAGTCATCAATCTTTTTTCCGTTGAAATGGATACTTTTGATCGGTGCGTCTTTCTTTTTTCGTCCTTCTGTCTGAATGGTAAGTGTATTCCCATTCGCCAACCGCAACAGTACCCTATCAAAAAGCGGAGAGGTCAGATCATAGTATTCGTCTCCCACAAGCAGAGGGTAGAAGCCCATTGCACCAAACACGTACCAGGCACTCATCGTACCGTCGTCTTCATCCATTTCGGGGCTATACCCTTCCGGATCGTTTTTGAATGCTTTGCCCAGATAAGGAGTCTTAAATTCCGAGTTTCCTCCATATTTATGGATCATCGGCTCAGTCATCAGGCTTCGCACTATCTGTTGGGTCTTCTCCGGTGCTCCTAGCCGGTTGAACAGATAAGGGACATGAATATCCGGTTCGTTTCCCTGATTATAGAGGTGATGATCGAAGAAATAGGTGAGCTGCGAACGGAGAGAGTCTTGTCCCACCCACTCTATCATTTTATCGATGTATTGCGGAGCTGCCCATCTGTATTGCCAGCGGGTTCCCTGATAGAGTCCGTTATTCTTCATCACTTCAAAAGCAGGAGTGACATTCATAAATTCCTTCTTCCAGGTTTCCTCGAAGAGAGAGACCGAGCGTTGTCTATATTGTTCAGAATCTGCCTTTTCACCGATGATTTCGGCGATCTGAGCCATGGCCCATAAATCATAAGCCGATTCCATCTTCTGATCGGGCGAACGCATGGGCAGCCGTTCCATTTCCTCCTTCATACCTGCATAGCCTTTGCGGAAATCAAGGGTTGTGATTCCTTTCCGGTAGGCATCCAGCAAGAGAATCACAGCATGTTCGGTGCGCACTGTCGGGGTGGATTCGAATCCGGTGGACCAGTCTTTCTTTCCCGTTGCATACAGATGAATCAGAGAGGTTGCCATATCCCGCATTCTCGCAGGTTCGGTCAGCACCAACAGAGGAAATTTAGTGCGGAAGGTATCCCATAACGACCAGTTGCTGTAATAGCGGAAATCTTCTGATATATATACTTTCCCATCCGTACCCAGATAAGCTCCATCGGGAGAACTCACATCAGCCGGACTCAGATAAGCACGGTAGAGTGATGTATAGAAGATTACCTTATCGTCTTTCTTTCCGCCTTTCACGTCGATGGCGGAAAGTTGTTTCTCCCATTGGTTGCCGGTCTGTGATTTCAGTTCGGCAAAGTCCATCTTTTCCCAGCGGGCACATTCCCAGCTAGCCAATTCGGAACTGAGTGCGGAAAGTCCGATACGTACTTCCACCGCACGTACCTTCTTGCCAAAAGTAAGGCAGGCAGTCGTCTCTTTCTGTTCCTCCAGTTGGAAAGGCTGGTCGGTGTTTAAGGAGAAATAAAGTTTGTAGCGTCCATGTCCGCAGACATTCTTTGCCTGTACATAGCCTTCAATGCAGGTATCCGATACACGTTTATACTGACAGGTAGCCACGTCTTCAAACGTAGAGGCGAAGTCCACCCAAAGAGCAGCGGAAATGCTTCGGGGAAACTTATAACGTTCCACCGCCATCGCATGAGTCGCAGTCAGCTCTGTCTTGATGCCATTGGTAAAGGCTGTCGAATAATAACCGGGAGTTGCTTTCTCGTGATTCTTCTTCATATGCAACTCCTGTGAAGGAGCTACCGGACGAATGCGCAGATTTCCTCCCCCTCCACTACATCCCACTCCGGAAAGGCGGTTGACAGAGATACCGGAGACCTTAGTCACGGCGTAATCATAACCGGCATGGCTGCGCGGATCGTTATCCGGACACACACAAACCATTCCGAAAGGAGCAGCAGCACCCGGAGCTACCTGCCCGTTATCACCGGAAGTACCGATAAACAGGTTGACATACTTTGTATTTTGCGCAACTGACGCAACAGTACATAAGGTCAGTAAAAGAAAGGTGTATCGTCTGATTGTGCTATTTTTCATAGTGTTCTCCTTTTGGATAAAAAAACTCAAGTGAACCGCAGGAGAAGCAATCTTCACCGGCGATTCACTTTGAAATAATAAAGAAATGATCTTTTAATTCTTGTTTACAGAGAACTTAAAGATACACTGGCTCATATATTTCTCGCCCGGACGAAGTACTGCCGAAGGCCATTCCGGCTTGTTCGGGGTATCCGGATATTTCTGAGTTTCGAGACATACGGAAGCACGCTGGTTGTAAGTAATGCCTTTCTTTCCGGTCAGTGAACCATCGAGGAAGTTTCCTGCATATACCTGGATACCAGGCTCGTTGGTATATACATCGAGCACGATACCTGTCAGCGGTGATTCGAGAGTAGCACATTTACGGGTAACGTCGCCCTTGGTATTCAATACCCAGTTATGGTCGTAACCATTACCATTCTTCAACTGTACGAAATCGTAGTCATTGATGCGTGCACCTACCGGAGTCGGAGTACGGAAGTCCATCGGAGTTCCTTCAACCGGAGCTATTTCGCCGGTAGTCATGAAGGTGCTGTCTACCGGAGTATAGTAGTCTGCATCAATTGTCAGCAGATGTGCCTCATTGCGGGCTGCATCTCCATCAAGGTTGAAATAAGAGTGGTTGGTCATGTTCACAATAGTCGGCTTGTCGGTTTCCGCTTCGTAGCGGATGTCGATAGCGTTATCGTCCGTCAGTTTCATCAGCACCTTACAAGTGATATTGCCCGGGAAACCTTCTTCACCATCTTCTGCCACATAAGTCAATTCCAGTTCTTGCGGATTGGGCTGTACTGCATCAAACACCCGGTATTGGAATCCTTGCGGACCGCCATGCAGACAATGACCGTAATTATTCTGAGGCAACTGATACTCTGTACCGTCCAATGTGAATTTACCTTGATTGATACGGTTGGCATAACGACCGATGCTTGCTCCAAAGTCCGAAGGCTTGCTGACATAATCCTGAATAGAATCGAAGCCGAGCACTACATCACGCATCTGTCCGTCTTTGTCGGGTACCATCACAGAAACAATACGGCCACCGAAGTTCGTAATGCAAACTTCCATGTTGTTCTTGTTGCGCAAGGTATACAAATCAGTTTTCTTTCCATTTACTTCCATCTGGAAGTTACTTTGCAATAAACCGGAATCCGTTGCTTTCTCGGCTTTCGGTGTACAAGCTGCCATTAACAGGGCGGCAACTGCCCATACACATAACTTTTTCATATTATTACTTTTTTCAGGCACGGATTACACGGATAACACGGTTTAAGACTCTATACCAGATAAAAATCCGCGTAATCCGTGTAATCTGTGCCTACCTTGTTTTCTACTTTATACTATTCAGCAAATCTACTTTACCTTCATTGACCAATTTAAGAATCAGTTCGCCGAAAAGCGTATTCTGCCAGGCAAACCACGCACGGGTGAAATTCTTCGGATCGTCTTTGTGGAAAGATTCGTGCATAAAGCCTGTTCCTGCATCCGTATCCATCAGCATTTTGATACAAGTTTTGATTTCCGCATCATCCTTGCTGGTGAAAGCTTTCATCATGATACTCATCGGCCATACCATATTATAACCGATATGCGGTCCGCCAATACCTTCGCCTGCCTTGCCCTTGAAGAAGTAAGGATTGTCCTCGCTCCACACGAACTTACGGGTATTCTGATAAATAGGATCATTCACATTCACATCGCCCAGATAAGGCATCGCAAGCAGACTCGGCACATTGGCATCGTCCATCAGGAAGTGATTGCCGAAACCGTCTACCTCGAATGCATAAATCTTACCGTATTTAGGGTGATTGTATACCGCATATTTCTTCAATGCTGTCTCTACTTCCTGTGCCAGGTCTTTACATTCCTTAGCCAAAGTAGTCTTCTTATTCACCTTTTCAAGGATTTCAGCAGCTTTGCGCAATGAAGATACGGCAAAGAAATTGGAAGGTACCAGATATTGAAGAGTCGTTGCATCATCCGAAGGACGGAAGCAGGACACGATCAGTCCGACAGGTTTTACCGGTGCTCCAAGTCCGTCATTATTCAAGGTATCCAACGCGCGTTCTGTCTTACGCTGGAACTTATACGGACCCACTCCGTCTTTGCGTTGTTGTTCCTTAAATGTTTTCAGTACATTAGTGATAGCCTGAATCCATTCTTCTGAGAAGATGCTGGCATCTCCGGTTGTTTTCCAATAGTGATAAGCCAGACGCAACGGGTAGCAAAGTGAATCGATTTCCCATTTACGTTCGTGCAGTTCCGGTTTCATATCAGTCAGGTCGCTCATCCAGTGATTGTCTTCAACGGCACCATCATTAAACGCATTGGCATAAGGGTCGATATTGATACATTTGAACTGACGAAGGATCACCCCTGCCAGCATCTCTTTCAGTTCCGGATCAGAGTTTGCCAGCTGAACATACGGCCATACCTGTGCGCCCGAGTCACGAAGCCACATCGCATGGATATCTCCGGTGTAAACAAATGTATCCGGTTTTCCGTCTTCGCCTTTGCGGAAATGTACCGTAGTATCAATGGTATTAGGGAAACAGTTGGTGAACATCCACGCCAGTTTCTCGTTTTTCAGAAGTTTCTGCACGCGGAGGATTTCTTTCTCTACCGCATTCGAACGGAAAAGACGCTTGGAAACTTCCGGACGGTTGTCTTTCTGAATAGCATCCGTCACACATACATACATTTCGGACATCGTATTTGCAGCCTGCATCTGGCCACCGCAAAGGAGCATGCCTGCCAGCATACCTGCACTGATATATTTTACTTGCTTCTTCATAAATTACTTTTTCTTTTTAAATTCGTTGGAGAAAGAATAAGGGAGATCAGCCTCTTTTGTACCACGCTGTTCATTCGGTTGGGCAGCCATCTTGAAAGTGATGGAAGCGCCATTCATCAGTTCCTCATGAGTCAGGTAGTTCTTCGTATGTTCTTTACCGTTCAGAGTCATGGAAGATATATAACGTTTGTCGTCTCCGTTTTCAGGAGCTGAAATGGTTATTGTCTTTCCATTCTCCAGATGCAGCTTCATCTGCTTGAAGTAAGGAGTACCGAGGATATACTCATCCGTACCCGGACATACCGGATAGAAGCCCATGGAAGAGAACACATACCAGGCAGAAGTCTGACCGTTGTCTTCATCACCACAGTAACCGTCAGGAGCAGGAGTATACAGTTTATCCATCACCTCACGAATCCAGTGCTGTGCTTTCCACGGCTGGCCGGAGTAGTTGTACATATACAACATGTGCTGGATAGGCTGGTTGCCATGTGCATAGTTACCCATATTCATAATCTGCATTTCACGGATTTCATGAATCACACCGCCATAATAGCTGTCGTCAAAGACAGGAGGCAGGATAAATACAGAATCCATCATCTGGTTGAAGCCGTCTTTTCCGCCCATCAGATCAATCAGTCCCTGAGGATCGTGGAAGACAGACCAAGTGTAATGCCAGCTGTTTCCTTCTGTGAAAGCATCGCCCCACTTCAACGGATTGAACGGAGACTGGAACTTACCATCTTCATTCTTGCCACGCATCAGTTTATGTTCGGGATCATACAGATTCTTATAGTTCATGGCACGCTTGGCGAAGATCTCTATTTCCTTTTTAGGCTTGTTCAAAGCTTTACCCAGCTGATAGATACACCAGTCATTGTAAGCGTACTCCAGCGTACGGGCTGCATTCTCATTGATACCTACGTTATAAGGAACATAGCCCAGTTTATTGTAATAGTCATATCCCAGACGTCCGGTAGAAGACACTTGCGGATGTACTGCGTTAGCTCCGTGCTTCACAGCTTCCCACAACGTTTCGATATCATATCCTTTCAGACCTTTCAGATAAGCATCGGCAACTACGGAAGCCGAATTATTACCCACCATACAGCCTCTGTGTCCCGGGCTTGCCCACTCAGGCAGGAAGCCGCTTTCCTTGTAGGTATTGACCAGTCCTTCCTGCATCTTCGTGTTCATAGACGGATACATCAGGTTCAGGAAAGGGAAAAGGCAACGGAAAGTATCCCAGAAACCGGTGTCGGTAAACATATAACCGGGAAGTACTTCGCCATTATAAGGGCTGTAATGAACGATATCACCTTTCGCATCTATTTCGTAGAAGCTTCTGGGGAAAAGTACCGAACGATACAGGCAGGAGTAGAAAGTACGCAAATGGTCGATATCGTCATCTTCCACTTCGATGCGTCCCAAAACATCATTCCACACTTTACGTCCTTTGGCTGCAATCTGGTCTACATTACCGCTGCCCAGTTCTTTCAGATTCAGTTCCGCTTGTTCGGGGCTGATGAAAGAAGAAGCTACACGTACATTCACCTGTTCGCCTTTGTTGGTTTTGAAACCAATCACTGCACCGGCATGCTTGTCTTTTGCTTCCAGCTTATTTGTATCGATATTGCCATTGGCAACGGCTGCCGTATAAGTAAACGGCTTGTCGAATTGCAGAACAAAATAGTTCTTAAAGTTTTCCGGAACTCCGCCGCTATTCTTCGTTGTGTAGCCGATTATCTTATTTTCCGAAGGGATGACTTTTACAAACGAACCGTTATCAAAAGCATCTACAACGACATAAGAATCATTATCGGGAAATGTAAAACGGAAAGCGGCAGCTCTCTCTGTAGGAGCTATCTCAGTGACAACATCATGATCGGCAAGGTATACTTTATAGTAATACGGAGTAGCCGTCTCAGCCTTGTGAGAGAACCAGCTGGCACGCTGATCCTGATCAAAGACCACCTTGCCGGTTATCGGCATGATGGCAAACTGACCATAGTCATTAATCCAGGGGCTGGGCTGGTGTGTCTGTTTAAATCCTCTGATTTTATCAGCATCGTACGTATAGGTCCATCCGTCTCCCATCTTACCGGTTTGAGGAACCCAGAAGTTCATCCCCCAGGGAAGGGCGATAGCGGGATAAGTGTTTCCCGTAGATAAGGCGTGCTTAGACTGAGTACCTACCAGTGGACTGACATAGTCCACCGGTCCGGTAATCGTTTTAGCATCCATATTCCACGCACTCAATAAAGTAAAAGCTAATAGAGCGAGTTTTTTCATGGTGTTCTTGTTTTATTTAGTTAGTTTATTTTCAAGCATCTTTATAAAATAGCCGCCAACTACGGAACGCGCCTGGAAACCTCTCTGAATCGGATTATCCGTAAATATCCAGTCGGACATCGGAACGCGGGTCGTTGTCTCGTTCATAAACAGATATACCGGTTCGATAAACTTCTCGAAAGTAGCTTTATCCGGTGCCATAGTAGCAGTCCACATAATCCAGTCGGTCTTGGTATAAGTCTCACGGTTATCCAACGGAAGGCCATATTTATTTTGCTTCGTAAGATAATAAGCAATTTCTGTCTCAGCAACTTTTTCCGGGAAAATCTGCAAATTCATCAGCTTGTCCCACACCAGGTTATACTTCTGGCTCCAAGTTCCCGGCTTGTCAAATGTCAGACGGTAATGGTCACCGTCATCTGCCATTTTCACCCATTCGGCAGCCATTTCCTTCGCTTTCCGAGTGTATTTCTCGGCTACTTCTTTCTTGCCTAACATATCTGCCAGATAGCCATAAGAAGCAATACCCATGATAGCCTTGATAGAAAGGTTGGCATTGTGAGCAAAGTGTCCGGCAAAGTCATCGGTACAAAGTTGGTTTTCCGGATCGAGACCGTATTCTACCAGGTAATCTGTCCAGGTAGTCAGCGTTTCCCAATGTTTCTGTGCGTAGTCGGCATTTCCTTCTACAGCAGCAATCACTCCAGCCAATACAACCATATTACCCGATTCTTCAATTGGCATATCGCCGCCGTAAGTCTGGCCGTTTGCCAACGGATAAGTACCTATATCATGAGCAGCAAACGGTTTGTCCCATTTTCCGCTTTCGCTGTAGTAGAAGATATGGTTCATGGTAGCTTTTACCAGTTCCGGGTTATAGAGCAAGAGCAGCGGAGCTCCCGGGTAGGTCAGGTCGACTGTACCGATAGAACCGTTACTGAAGTTTTCTTTAGAAAGGAATACCAGGTCGCCGTTCGGAGCCTGTACCAGCTTATGAGCAGCCAATGCCTGACGATAGGCCAGCGCACAAAGTTCGGCATACTTACGTCCGCCGGCAGCTTCTGCCTCTGCCATCAGTTTGTTATCAAAAGCAGCACAATTCTTCATTTGAGTTTTGTATTCCTGTTCTGCTTTCTGGAATTGTGACACGATTGTCTCGCTACCCGTACGATTCCAGTAAGGACGGAGGTTTTCACCAAAATATTGGATAGAGTAGATATCGTCATAACCAATCAACAGGTGTCCATTCGATTTCTTCGTTTCACCCAGCGAGCGTACCAAAGCAAGTTTGTCATAACCGTTGGTAGCTGGAGCTTCCAGCTTGTTCTCCATAAAGCTCTTGCGAAGTTTCTTTCCATCACCGATAGCATAGGTACTGTTTTCTTTTTCAGCAGCAAGATAGAAATGTCCCCAGTCGATACGGACATCGTCACCTTTCTTCTTCAGAATATCCTGATTGCGACTTCCGGTACGCAGGAACAACAGGTCACCATCGGTAAAGCTGTCGGCTACGGATTCCTGATGAGGCAGGTCGAGCGCCCATTGAGGAGCAACTTCGAAGTAGAGTTCGACCTGATGCGCCTGTCCATCATTAGCAGTAACTTCATACGAGATATAGTTGACAGGACGTGACATCAAGTCCAGATTATCCATAAACAGAGGAGCTGTAAATTTCAGATTCAGATCTACCGGACCACAAGTAAAGTTATAATAAGTCTGCATGGGTTGTACATCTACAGAAGTCTGCTGGGCGGTCTGCTCGAAATAACGGTTGTTGTCAAGTTCAATCAACAAACCAAAATCCAGCAATCCGTTCGCTCCGCGATTGTGGCAATAAGCGGCAATCAGATTTTCTCCCTGTTTCAAAGAAGCAACCACTTCTTCTGACAGTTTCACCTGTACATGTTTCTTACAAGCGTTTCCTGTATCTACCACCTTGATGCCATTGATGTAAATAATCACATCATCATCATGAGAATATTCCAGATATATGTTCTTACCAGTCAGGTCTTCCTGAATATCAGCCGTGCGGCGTACCCAGATAAATTCTTCTCCCCACTGTGTTTTGGCTACATGTTCATTCTCCATTGTTCCGAAGGCACCCTGACCTTCTTTCCAGGCAGCATCATTGAAGCCGATATTCTGCCATCCGTCGGCAGGTTTCTGAGTTGTATATTTTCCTGTCCAGTCACCTTGTTCGGAGGTTTTGACCAAAGGTCTCAGTTCCAGTTCTTCTGTTCCCATAAAGCGGTAAGTCTGTCCGTCGACTTTAACCACCCCTATCAAAGGGAAATCTTTACCGCTCCAGTGCTTTACCGAACCATCATATAAGTTATCCGTGAAAGACCAGGCACTGGTATACGGGTCTATGCTCACCAGTGGATAAGCCGGAGCACGCAACTCGCTCTTCACATGCTGTTCCATCTGGGTCTCACAGCTACATAATACAGAGGCTGCTCCCAGCAACAGCGTCATCAGTTGTTGTTTCATAATTTAATTACCTGTTTTATTTTATCTATTTACCATACTATTGACACATTCACACCAGCCGGATCATTCTCGAAACTCAACAGAAGAGTTTTTGAGGATTCATCCCACTCCGGCTGTTCCTCTTTCCCGTTTACCTGTACTTTCTCCGGTTTACAAGGCAAGAGTACTCTTGATACGTTAGTCGTGTTTATCGGACTTTTGGCTACAAAAGAGTAGCTCCGTTTTCCCACTTTCTCATCATAGATACGAGAGGCTCCGCAAAGCACTTTGGCCTTTACTTTGCCGGACACCTTGTTCAGATCATAAAGATACCCTTGTTCGCCCGGCTGAATCTGTTTGGATGTCAGTACAGGCAGGTCTTTATCGAACAGGTCGATATATAATCCGGATAAAGTCAGAGGCTCTTCAGAAACGCTTTCGTCCATGACGGCAGCAATGGTATACGGTCCACGTTCTACAATGAAGTTATTTTTAGTCTCAATTGCTTTACCAAGCTTTTTCCGGTAAGCGGATGCGATCGCTTCAAAATACTTCTGATCGTTTCCGGCTTTCAACACAAAATGTTTCGGGTCTTCACGCATAACGATCACTGTTCCTTTACCATAATGGTAAGTCCCTTCACCCGGATTACGGGACAGATTCATCTGCTCGAACAGGTGTTCCGAAGGGGCTTTATATTCATTCCCTTCTGTATTCCACCATTCCAATACTGTTTGATAAGGGTCGACATCTTCTCCGCAATAGATAAGTACTCCGCCTTTCTTCACCCAATCAGCCAGATAGTTGTGATATTCCGGCTCCATCGGTTTCATATTTGAATAAGACATGACAAGTATGTGAAGCCCTTTGAAGGTTTCTTTAAAAGGAGTATTTTCCATGTGTACCAATTCTACCGGAATACCGCGTTTCAACAGAGGCAAAGTTTGTCCGTAGAAGCTGGAAAACTGCGGGTCGTCATATCCGTTATGGTTCGGGAAGCGCTGGAACATCAGTGAGTTTGCCATCAGTACACCGATGCCATGCGTACCTGTGATCTTTTTATCAGAAGTACGGATATCATTCAGTGTATTCACCATTGTCTGCATCTGGGTAGAGTAAGATCGGGGAATACGCTCTTTCTGATCCGTTCCCGCTATCCGGTACAGTCCCTGATAAATACGGTCCGGCCAAGGCATTACTTCATAAGTATCTACCATGGGATACATTAACTGTGCAGCGAAGGTTGCCTGATAATTAATTTTATAGTCCAGCCAGTCTTTTGCACGGTCTTCAATGGGGTCAGTCAGGAAATACATTTTCCGGTTCAGCGGCGCAGTCATCGACTTCATACATCCATATTCCAAAAATGCATTCTCGAATACACGTTCTTTCTGTACGCCGTTATAGTAATTCGGTTCACGGGCAGTTCCGGTCCACACCTGTGCGATATAGCCATCTACGCAATCCAATGAAGCCAGGCTGGCTTCCGGACTTACAATCTGCCAGGACGTATAGTTAATCAAAGAATGAGTCGGCACATAACACTTGATATCCAGTCCTTTCGACTTTCCGTACTCTTTTGCATAGGTGAAAATCTTGTCCAGCGCATTATAATACAGATGATATTTCAGTTTGTTGGAAAGATAGGTATTCTCAGGAGATTCGTGCTGAGGTCTCCAGGGGAAATTATAATATTTCTGCCATTCGGATTGGAAAGCTTCGCTGTATCCGCCACGCATCCAGAACTCCGGTTCCTCCAGATAGATGGAGGTGATTCCGGCATCAATGACTCGTTTGATTTGTGTTTCCTGCATATAGCGGATAAAACTCTCGGTAGGTACGATATAGGGAATCAGATGGCCGTGAGCGATCTCATTTCCATTGCGGTCGCGCTGTCCTTCTTTCAGATGCCCGTCTACTCCGTCCCACTTTCCCAGAAAATAGTCCTTATAGTCGCCCCAGGCAACTCCGGTCATAAACTCCGTCAGATACCCTTTATCTCTCCATGACTGAATGCGTTGTTCAAAAGTCACTCCGGGCTTATCCAGCGTGCCATATACCATAGTGGCATCGGCGCGTACGTCTGTTTCGGGTTTCCAGGGTTCAGCGGTCTGAAACGTGGTCTTAGCTTCTTTGCTTTTTCCTTTTTGTGCATAAGTAGCATGATTGCAGGCTAAAAGCAAGCCAAGAGCAATCAGCAGATGTTTATTGTTCATGATATTCTGGTGTATTTTCATTTCCATATCTGGCCGGTTACCGCTTCCTGCCGGATTATTTATCTGCAGGGAACAAGAGCATCAATGCCGGTATGCCGGAAGCTGAATAGCTGTCTATCTCAGCACCTGCCGGCAATACTTTCTCATATTCTCCGCCACATACATCCCGTGTCTTATCTCTGTTTGCCCAGCCGGCTTCGATATTACGTTTCAGGAACGGGATATATTGCGTTTGTCCGCAGTCGTATACCAGCATAGCTATGTATTCCGCAAAAATCGCTGTATAGATACCTTGTTCAATTCCACTTTCAAAAGGCAGCAAGCCATGTTTGGCAGACATTTCATTGACCGTATAATCCGCTGCCAGAATAGCGTTATCCAGATAACGTTTTTCCCCGGTTGCCTTATAGAGCAATACGGAAGAGCCGATAAAGGTGGCTTGATTATATACATGCGCTTTCCACGCAGGAGTACTGTCGCCATGACGGCTGTCAGCTATTCGTCCTGTTTTCTTATCCAACAGATTCTCTACTCCCCATTCATAAATCTCCTTTCCTTTAGCCAAATATTGCTCTCTTGTCTGATACTTAGGTGACTCCTCAGTCGGTTCTTTTCTTTTCTTCGGAACATTATTGTAAAGTGTAAGGGCTGCTACCACTGTAGGGAAATTGATGCAAGCCATCTTTCCATCACCCGGTCTGTTCGGTTTGGGATTATGAATCGGTTGCCATTGCCAGAACATTCCTCCGTTTTCTTCGTCGTATGATCCGGTATCGCCTACCTTCTTAGAACCGTACCATACACGGCTGAAGCTCTCTTCCGACAGTTTCAGATATTCGTCTACACCAAACAGCTCGTATGCACGTGCCAGAGAAATGGTCCACCACATGATATCATCGTAGATAAACCATCCGGTGTTTTCATTATTATTATCGAAATCGAACTGACAATACTGAGCTTTATTTCCTGCGAATATCTTCTCGCAGAGTTCTTTGTAATAGGCTCTTTTCTTTTTGTCTTTTTGGGCCTTGGCCAGTTTGTAAGCGTTCATTGACATATCCCAGTAAATAGGCTGGCACCAGATAGCAGCTGCGCCGTGCCCACGGTCTACCGCATGTTCATAGGCCGAAGTCGTTTTATAGATATATTTATCAGGATCAAGTAGTGTGTTGTTAAATCCTTCGTATGCCGCCCACACATCTTCATTGGTATAGGCTCCTGTCTTCTGGTTCGTTTTTTCTGAGCTATCAGCCGCCCATACAGTAGTAGTTGATATCGCCAGCAGTAAAGTTACCGCCAAAAGAATTTTGCTTTTCATGATAGTTGATAAGTTTTAGTATTTTTCCAGTTACAAAGATTGCAGAAATAGACGGAAAAGAACAAAAATCTCTATTCAATAAAGAACAAATACAGACCAAAACAGCCTTTGAATCCATGCCATCATAAACACAGATACAAAATTCCCCTTAATCAGTTTCCTGACTAAGGGGAATCCACTATTCTTCAGCGTATACTTATTTAATCATTTTCAGAATTTCGGAGCGGCAGCTTTCAACGAAGGAGAAGTGCCTTTGACAAACGGCCAGCCACCTTTCCATTGAACCCGGTCCATCATCAATACACGTCCTTCCGGATTAGCAACACTTACCGCATGATAGAACATCCAATCGTTCCCTTTTTTATCTGTCACCAGTTCCGAATTATGACCGGGACCGACGAATTCCTTGCTTTTCTGAATCAAGATCTCATGATGATTATCTGACATGGAGAGACCTTTCTTATCCACATAGGGTCCGAACAGATTCTTCGAACGTCCCACTACGGTGGTATATGTACTCTTCAAGCCTTCACAGCAGCGACCGATAGAGGCAAACAAATAATAATAACCGTCCCGTTTATGAATATAAGTACCTTCATAGGCATCACCGGCAATCTGCACAATCGGCGCGTCTTTCTTCAAAGAGAGACCATCTTCTGTCAGTTCCGTACCATAGATTCCATGAAAGCTACCCCAGAAAAGGTATTTCTTTCCATTGTCTTCGATATAAAAAGGGTCGATACAGTTCTGGATCTTGATTTCATTACTCCGGAATAATTTACCCAGATCGGTAAACGGACCTTCCGGTTTATCGGCAGTGGCAATACCTATACCACACGTCCATTCGCCTCCCCATGTAGACATAGAGTAATACATGACATATTTATCTCCAATCTTATTAATGTCCGGCGCCCAGAGTCCTCCTTTAGGTTCGAAAGCAGGACGGGTTTTATCTGTAAAGGCAGTACCTACAAAATTCCAATGAACCAAGTCTTTGGAACGATGGATCGGCAAGTTTCTTATATTTTCAGTCGCATACAAATAGAAATATCCATCTTCTCCTTCAATAATGCTAGGGTCCGGCAAACTGTAATTAATCACCGGATTGCTGTATGTACCCCGTTTGGACTTGTTTTCAGAATCATCCCATGACAACGGACTGGCTCCTACTCCTTCAAAAGTCATTCTGATGGGCTCAATCTTGCCTTCCTTATCAAAATACATACGATCGATGCAAGTCGCACGACTATTCGCTGCGGTTTCTCCCAATGGACGACGGTGATAAATTATATACCATTCATCCTCTCCCGCACCTTTGACTACCGAATGATGACCGGCAGCTGTCGCCACGTTGGCATCCTGTTGCAAGATTGTACCGATTCTTTTAAACGGCCCGAAAGGAGAATCCGCAATGGCATAAGCCACACGGTAGTCCGGACCTCCCCAGCCACCTTCCGACCACATAAAATAATATTTTCCCTTACGCTTCAACATAAACGGACCTTCTACGTAGTTTTCCGGAGTCACTTCCTTATAGATGGTACCATCCTCAAAAGGCACGATACTCAACAAATCCGGAGCCATCTTCACCATATTACAATGGCCCCAGCCACCATAATACATATAATATTGGCCATCATCATCCTTGAACACAAACTGGTCGATCGGTTGGGCACCATTCACAATTTTATCAATCAGCGGTTTTCCCAGTGCATCCTTAAAAGGTCCTGCGGGATTGTCGGCTACAGCAACACCTATTCCGCCTAATTCATTATTATTCTGGATATCATTGGCACCGAAAAAGAAATAATATTTATCATTCGCATGGATAACTGCGGGAGCCCACAAGGCACGTCTGAGCCAGCTGATATTTTCTTTTGAGAGGACTCTCGGATGTTTGGTCCAGTTCACCAGATCTTTTGATGAAAAAGCATCCATGAATATCTGGTCATCATAAGGAGCAGAATAGGTAGGATAAATCCAGTATTCGTCTCCAAATACAATTCCCTCCGGATCGGCGTACCAACCTTCGAAGATAGGATTACCACTCGTTTTAGGAAGCTTACTTTTGTTTTGGGCAAATATAGATACAGAACAGCAAATTACACAGAAAAGAAAGAGATGTCTAAGTTTCATATATTATCTATTTAAAAGTTCACTTCGCAAAGATGAGAAAAAACAGGGAAAGGTTTTAGAAATTATAGCTCATTTAACAACAAAATCTGACCAATCTGCCTTAATTTGCATGAATTATCAATATTTTGTGCTTACTTTGCATTATCGTTATCAATGAAAAAGTACCATGAGAAGCAAACTGTTTTTATTATCCGTAATCCTATTGATCTGTGCATCTTGCCGGCATAAGAAGGCTGCAACAGACAAAGAAACCGTACCCACCGAAAACACCTACACGAATCCGCTGCTTGAATACGGAGCTGAACCATGGGCCATTTATCATGAAGGGAAATATTATTATACACAAGGCTCAGAAAACAAGATTATACTTTGGGAAACCAATGACATAACCGACCTCTCACATGCTACTCAGAAAGAGGTATGGATACCCAATGATCCCAGCAACTCTTATCATCTCTGGGCACCCGAAATCCATCGGATAGACAATAAATGGTACATCTATTTCGCCGCTGACGACGGCAATATGGACAATCACCAGATCTACGTTGTCGAGAATGAGGCTGCCAATCCTATGGAAGGAGCCTTCGTGATGAAAGGACGCATACAGACGGACAAAGGCAACAACTGGGCGATTCATGCCAGTACTTTTGAACACGACGGACAACGCTATATGATATGGTGCGGATGGCAAAAGCGCCGAATTGACAGCGAAACACAATGCATCTACATTGCCACCATGGAGAATCCATGGACACTATCCTCCGACAGAGTACTAATCTCCAAACCGGAATACGAATGGGAATGCCAATGGGTGAATCCGGATGGCAGTAAAACAGCTTATCCGATACATGTAAACGAGGCACCTCAATATTTTGAATCGAAGAATAAAGACAAGTTATACATCTTCTACTCCGCCAGTGGCAGTTGGACTCCTTACTACTGCGTAGGACTGCTGACAGCAGATGCAAAAGCCAACTTACTTGATTCTGCATCCTGGAAGAAATCTCCGGTTCCGGTATTACAGCAAGAACCTGAAAACGATGTATACGGCCCCGGTGGGATATCCTTCACGCCTTCACCGGACGGAAAAGAATGGTACATGCTCTATCATGCCCGCCAAATACCGAATGATGCGCCGGGCGCATCCGACTCCCGCTCTCCCCGCTTACAGAAGATAGACTGGGATCAGAACGGAATGCCTGTATTGGGAACTCCTCAAAAGAAAGAGGAGCCGATGGCCAAACCATCCGGCTCCCCTATGAATCAGAAACAAGACTAATTACAGATTGTACTCTGAGGACCGAGATAGGAACGCTTCAGCCCTCCCAAGTCAATGACGATCTTTTGAATAACGACGCCCGGGTCACCACAGCGTATCTGCAAAGTGTGCCTGCCGGGCTTCTTCACATACAGAGTAGACTTATTTACCCTGCAATTCTTCAATACGCTATCATACCAGATTTGAGAATACTCGATAGCCGAAGTAGAAGGAGTAGAAATAGATCCGTCATCTATACGGACACTATACTTCGTATCCGAGTTCGTATGTTCCGGCAATTTATAGTCCCGTTCGGCATGCAAGGGGAATGTCGGCAGGACATACGTATACACATCATAGATTCCGGCGTTGAACGTATAGAAGTCATATTCCACTCTGGGTACATCACCGGCACGATACATCTGTAAAGGTGCCGTCGGATTTCCCAACTGCAAAGAACGTCCTTCAAAGCCAAGCCCCGCCAGAATATTCATTTGGATATCATTACTTTCAAACTTCCGGTGGAAGTCGGCAGCCGGGATAGAGATATAGCCATTTTCCTCTACATACAATCCTTGCAGTTCATCGCGTGCAGGAGACTCCGGATTGAATACAGATACCAGCACACTCTCTTTCTGATTACCGGAGGTTATGTCAATCTGCCCTTTTACCTTCTCTCCCACCGGCACTTTATCCCAGTTGACAGAAATATGGATACGGTTTTCGGTAGAGGTCTTCCCGCTCTTTTGAGAGATCAGTATCCAGTCATCCGAAGGGGCCACACTCCAGTTTAGCTCTCCGGTTCCCTGATTGTATATGTCTATCCAGTAGCTCTTACGTGCATAAGTGCTGAACACCGGCAGTGCATGAAAACTCATTCCGCCTTTATCCAGATTCTCGCTTTCTGCCTGAACAGCCAGCCTGGGAGCACCAACAGGCGTATATTCTTCTTCCATCAATGGAATCATGAAGTAAGAACTCGTACCATCATAGTTTTGCTTTAACGACATCATGTACTTCCACTTTCCATCCAGCAGAGAGTTATATCCATCGGTTATGATCTCCAGACTATCATGATAACATTTTACCTGTGCTTTAAGCCGGTCGGCAGCAGCACGTTGCTGACGGACATACTGGCGGTAAAATTGTCCTTTTATAGTCATGTGATTCATCAGTTCGGCCCCCTTCACCGGATAATAGAGCAATTGATAGAAAGCCGGCCGGCTCTCTTCATCCAACGCAGCCAATAGATTCTCCGCCTTTTTTCCAATACGGCTATACTCGGTCAGGCGTCTTTCCGCTTCATTATAGTTTGCAAAAGAGAACTCGGTATCCGTGCGCTTCTCTCCGCCTCCCCAATAATTATTCCAGTATCCCCAGCCCATGTACTCCGGTTTTCTGGAGAAAGCCAGATTGATATGAGAACAAGTTATGTCCTGAAACAAGTCGTAGTACTGCTCACCGAACATCTTAGCCAGCCAACGTGCCGGATAAGTAGCGACGTTGCCGGCATTAAACTGATCGATATCATAAGCCATATCGAGAAAGAGGGAGATTTGCGTTTCAGCTCCTTTCAAGTCTCCGCAATTCGCCAGCCAAACACGGTCGGCAGTCGTATCATACGCCTTACGGAGTTCTTCGTACATCAAAGCCGGCGGAGTAGTACTGTACCACAGATAGCTATGAGGCACACCCAAATAGGATATATGATAGTAAACACCTGCACGTCCGGAACGCTTTTGTTCATGCGGACCACTCAGCCGTTTCATGTATCCGAAATTATCGTCTGCCCAGATAATCGTAACATCGTCCGGCAGTTCCAATCCGTTCGAGTAGATTTCCAGCACTTCCTTATAAGGGGTAAACGCCTGCGGGATAGTCTCTACCGGTTTGTCAATATGCCGGGCAATAATGTCTCTCTGAGCATTCAATGCACTTTCCAGCATCTTCACCTTTTCCCGCATCGGTACATCTCCGCCTCCCATAGCCGCATCGTGCAAACCTCTTAAAGCCAGTGTATATACATTCTCATAAGCACAGTTCTCTTTCACACGGTTGCTCAGGACCTCGTTGATTTTATCTTTGTTCTTGTTATAATCCCAAGGGCCCATCGTCTTGCTATCCCATTCGCTGGCGGTGTTCAGCAATAACGGTTCACAGTGGCTGGAGCCCATAACGATGGCAAAGGTATCAGCTACCAGTTTATTTTCCGGTATCTTATAGAACGCGGTAGAAACAGGATGCATAGCCGGTGCGAGATGATTCGCTTTCAGCCTCAGCAACAGTTCGCATATTTTGGCATAAGTACGCGGACCGATATTTCCTCTTTCTTTTTCGAATGTCTTGGCAGCCCAAGGTTTCAGTCCCCAGTCTTCGTCATTCAGAAAGATTCCTCTGTACTTCACCGAAGGAGTTTTGGACAGGGTGGCCGGGGCGTCAACATAAAGCGTCTTATGCTTCTTCGCCGGAACGTCGGCCCACCAGTACCAGGGCGATACTCCCATCATCTCCGAAAGAGAGAAAAGCCCATACGCTGCCCCGCGCCTGTCACTTCCCGCTATCACCAGCGCCTTGCTGACTCCGGGAAATGGGCGGGAAACGGTCTGAATCAAATAACGTTCCCATGCTCCTTCCAGAGGAGAGATATCTAATTTTCCCTTCTCTGCCAACTGGCGGATCAGTCGGTTTTTCTCAATCGTACCCACCACAATAATCTCTTTGTCGCCTTTCACCGTATCCGTCAGCCGCAACTGTTTCCCGGTCACTGATTCGACATCCGCAACAAAAAGTTCCGCTGTCTTCTGTACCACCAGATAGTCATCGGCATCATAAACCACTGCTGCTTTCGTATTGGAAGTCACCAAAGGAAAAGCAGACTTACTCTGAATCATATTCTCTTTTACAACTACCTGCGATTGCAAAGCAGAAGCTACCGACAATATCACTAATAAAAAAAGAATTCTCATTGATAAAGTTTGTTATAGTTGTTTTTCAGTTCATTTATCAGGTTCTTGGAGATGATAGTTATATGGAACCATTTAAGGTGATAACCATAAACTCCATAGACAAAAAACACATTTTTATCTTTCATCTTTCACCGCCTACAATCAGTAGCTATCATTTCTCCTTCATCGTATATAGTCACCAGACTCTATACCGAAGCCGATGGTTTCAAGCGGGTGGAACTTTAGTTTCATGCGGTGAAACTAATGGTTTCAAGTAATGAAACTAATAGTTTCAAGGCGTGAAACCAAAAGTTTCACGCCTTTGAAACTTTTGGAAACTACTATCAAATAAGAAATGTGACTATAGCATACAACTGTTCTCACCCCAAAAGTCGGAATTATCTTCGGCAATAGATGCCACTAACTATTCAATTAAGGATAAAAAACAACCATTTTATACATAAATGCCCACATATATCTCTATCAAAATAAAAAACGCTAAAGAAACCCGTCCAAGTCTGAAAAGCCCGACAACTGATTCATTCAAAGTTCCGCATCTCTTCACTCTTTTGCAAATCACCAATAACATCCGAAGGCTCTTCCTTACTTAAAAACATTATCCAACTAAGGATAAAAACTGACCATTATTACAGAAAAAGCTATTTTTCATAATAAATTGACGAGCATTTATCATTTATTGAACAGCAAATTTCCTTCATTTTCCTCTGATTGGCTTTTCTTTGCAATATCCCTTACGATAAGACTGATTTCTTCTATTTAATACATATAAAAAGAATTACCATGAAAAAGAATTTTCTAGCAGTGCTATTCGCATTGGCTCTTTGCAGCCCGACATTCGCTCAATGGAAGCCCGCCGGTGATAAGATAAAGACTCCGTGGGGTGAGCAGTTGAATCCTAAAAACGTATTACCGGAATATCCACGCCCCATCATGGAACGCCATGAATGGAAAAACCTGAATGGTAGCTGGAATTATGCGATTACTAAAAAAGGAGAAGCTGCTCCAGGCAATTATCAAGGAGAAATATTGGTTCCTTTCGCAGTAGAATCTTCTTTATCCGGAGTAGGTAAAAGGATTAACGAACACCAGGAATTATGGTATCAACGCACATTTGACGTACCCTCGTCCTGGAAAGGCAAACAAATATTACTGCACTTCGGAGCTGTAGACTGGAAAGCCGACGTTTGGGTAAACGACGTAAAAGTAGGAGAACATACGGGAGGTTTCACTCCATTCTACTTTGATATTACTTCCGCACTGAATAAAGGCAATAACCAATTGGTTGTGAAAGTATGGGACCCCGCCGACCGTGGCGAACAGCCGAGAGGAAAACAGGTAGAAAGACCGGAAGGAATCTGGTATACACCAGTCACAGGTATCTGGCAGACTGTATGGTTGGAACCGGTAGCTGCACAGCACATCGCCCATCTGAAAACAACTCCGGATATCGACAAGAAAACAGTCAAAGTGGAAGTAGCTACTAATGTATGCTCTCCGGACAAAGTAGAAGTGAAAGTGTTCGACGGCAAAAACCTGGTAGCCAAAGGAGCAGCGCTCAATGGTGTACCGGTAGAATTAACGATGCCGGAAGATGTCAAACTATGGTCACCCGAATCTCCTTCACTCTATGATATGGAAGTCACCCTGTATAAGGACGGCAAAGCTATAGACCAAGTGAAGAGCTATACTGCTCTCCGTAAATTCTCAACTCACAAAGACAAGAATGGTATTACGCGCCTGCAACTGAACAACAAAGACTACTTCCAATTTGGTCCGCTCGACCAGGGATGGTGGCCTGACGGTCTATACACAGCTCCGACAGATGAAGCACTGGTATATGACTTGAAAAAGATTAAAGACTTCGGCTACAATATGGTGCGCAAACATGTGAAAGTAGAACCTGCACGCTGGTATACATATTGTGACCAACTCGGACTGATCGTATGGCAAGACATGCCGAATGGTGGCCGTGGCCCCGCTGAATGGCAAATGCACAAATATTATGACGGCGCAGACGCCATCCGTTCTGCCAAATCAGAAGCCAACTATCGCAAAGAGTGGAAAGAAATTATCGACTACTTGTATTCTTATCCCAGCATCGGTGTATGGGTACCTTTCAACGAAGCATGGGGACAATTCAAAACACCCGAAATCGCTGCATGGACTAAAGAATATGACCCCAGCCGTCTGGTAAATCCTGCCAGTGGCGGTAATCACTATACTTGTGGTGATATTCTCGACCTGCACAATTATCCCGGACCGAACCTCTACCTTTATGATCCGACACGTGCTACCGTACTGGGCGAATATGGCGGTATAGGTATGGCACTGAAAGGACATCTGTGGCTGGCAGACAAGAACTGGGGCTATGTGAAGTTCAATACACCGGAAGAAGTGACTAATGAATACATCAAATATGCAGACCACTTACTGGAACTGATTGAGAAAGGATTCTCTGCTGCTGTATACACACAAATTACCGATGTGGAAGAAGAAGTGAACGGTCTGGTTACTTATGACCGGAAAGTTATCAAAGTAGACGAGCCCAAAATCAAAGCCATCAACCAGAAAATTTGTAACTCGCTAAATAAATAAACGTTTTTTATTAATGAATAAACTCTTCTCTACAATCATGTCAGTTTGCCTTGCATGCAACGTGCAGGCAACTGACCTGTTTAAAACAAGTCAGGATATCGCTTTACGCGCACCGTCGGTACCTCTGATCACCTCCGATACCTATCTCGCTATCTGGTCTCCCTACAACGAACTGAACGAGGGAAACACCGAACACTGGACAGCTGCCACACATCCTTTGCTGGGCGCTCTGCGAGTAGACGGGAAAGTATATCGTTTCATGGGTAAAGACAAGGAAAATCTGGAAGTCATTCTTCCGATGACGAATGACGAACGCTGGGAAGCTAAGTACACCCTGTCTCAGCCTGCTTCCAGCTGGATGCAAGCCCAATTCGACGATGCCGGATGGAAAAAAGGGAAAGCCGCTTTCGGCACCAAAGATATGAAGTATATCAGCACAGAGTGGAACACCGAAGATATCTGGGTACGCCGCAGCTTCGACCTGCAACAGGACTTAACGAACGATAAAATCTATCTCCGTTACTCCCACGACGATGTTTTCGAGCTCTACCTCAATGGTGAAAAGCTGGTGGCAACCGACTATTCCTGGAATAACGATGTCACCGTCGAACTGTCGGCATCGGCCAAAGCCAAACTCCGCAAAGGAACCAACGTCATCGCCGCTCACTGTCACAACACAACAGGCGGAGCATATGTTGATTTCGGACTGTTTCGTGAGAATAAACAAATCAGTAATTTCAAAGAACCCGCTATTCAAAAGTCTGTCGATGTATTACCTACCCAGACTTACTATACATTCACCTGCGGACCGGTAGAACTGGACCTTGTATTTACCGCTCCCCTGCTGATGGAGGATCTCGATCTGATCTCAACTCCCATCAACTACATTTCTTATCGCGTACGTTCACTCGATAAGAAACAACACGACGTACAAGTTTATATCGAAACGACCCCGCAACTCGCCGTACACGAACCGTCACAACCAACAATTTCCGAAAAGATCAGCAAAAACGGCATGGATTATCTCAAAGCGGGTACCATCGACCAGCCTTACGTGAAACGTAAAGGAGATGGCGTGCGTATCGACTGGGGATATGCCTATCTGGCCAGCAACAATGCGCCCAACAAAGACCTGAGTATAGGTAGCTACTATGACATGAAGCAATCATTTATCAGCAGCGGCAAACTGCTTCCGAACTCTCAGAATATGATCTCCCGCAGCGAAAGCAGTATGCCTGCCATGGCTTATACCGAAAACCTGGGCAAGGTTGACAGCCAGGGCAAATCAGGCTATGTAATGGTAGGCTATGATGACATCTATGCCATCGAATATTTCTACGAACGTCGTATGGCGTACTGGAAACACAACGGACAAGTCAGCATCTTTGACGCTTTCGAACGTGCACAGGCTTCTTATCCTTCATTGATGGAACGCTGCCGCGCTTTCGACCGGCAATTAATGGCTGACGCGGAAAAAGCCGGAGGCAGAAAATATGCCGAACTGCTCGCTTTGACCTACCGCCACTCTATTACTGCTCATAAGCTCCTTACCGACAAAGAAGGCAACCTGTTATTCTTGTCCAAAGAGAACCACAGCAATGGCTGCATCAATACGGTAGACCTCACTTACCCATCTTCTCCGCTATATCTCATTTATAATACGGAACTGATGAAAGGTATGCTCAACTCTATCTTCTACTATAGCGAAAGCGGACGCTGGAACAAACCTTATCCTGCGCATGACTTAGGAACTTATCCTATTGCCAACGGACAGCTCTATGGTGAAGATATGCCTATCGAAGAGGCCGGAAACATGATTCTGGTAACCACTGCGATTTCTATGATGGAAGGTAATGCCAACTATGCTTCCAAATACTGGGAAACATTATCTACGTGGGCAAACTACCTGATCGAAAATGGACTGGACCCGGAAAACCAGCTTTGCACAGACGACTTTGCCGGACACTTGGCACACAACGCCAACCTTTCTGCCAAAGCAATCATGGCAATTGCCGGATATGGAGAAATGGCACGCATGCTGGGCAAAGAAACAACTGCGAACAGATATATCGAAACCGCTAAGAAACTTGCGATAGAATGGGAGAAAATGGCATTCGACGGTGACCATTACAAACTGGCATTCGACAAGCCGGGAACGTGGAGTCAGAAATATAATCTGGTATGGGACAAAGTATTTAACATGAACATCTTCCCACAGAAAATATTCGACACAGAAATTCCTTTCTATCTGACCAAGCAGAATAAATATGGATTGCTACTGGACTCTCGTGCGCAATACACCAAAACCGACTGGATTGTATGGAGTGCTTGTATGTCACCGGATGACGCTACTTTCCAAAAGTTCATTGACCCGTTCTATGATTATGCGAACGAAACAACTTCCCGTGTGCCTATCAGCGACTGGCATGATACGAATACCGGAAAGATGATGAACTTTAAGGCACGTTCCGTAGTAGGTGGTTACTATATGAAACTACTGATGGAAAAAATCAAAGAACAGAAATAAAACAGATACTCTTTTCCTCGTTGAATTTAGACAAACAGCATCTTTTACTTTAAGAAAAGAGCTGTTTGTCTTTTTTTATACCGCTTACTTTTATGCTATTCATTTTCCGCGGTTATATCATCAATCTGATACTGTCCACCAATGTTAACTACTCTAACGGGAATACTGACAGCACGTTCAAACTGGCTGCCTTTAGCTGAAGTATAGCCAACCTGATACCAATTGTCATTCAAATGCTTCACCACCAATGTTTTTATATCATCTTCCCCCAAGTCTTGCGCACGAATAATCGGATCAGCATCTGTTGCCTTTACCAAACTATCCACTTTTTCAATCAGCTCCTTGGTCAGATACTTTTCCTTAACTGAGTCTCCTAGAGCAACGGCTTCTTTACCTATGGACAGGCAACTGACAGCATAGGCCTCATAAAAGTCTTTAATCATGCTGATAGCTTGTTGTTCATCGACACTACTATCCGCCACATTCACCTGTGCATCAACAGGTTCTGTCGATGTATCCATACTTTTCTTACTCTGGCTAGAACAGGAAGGAAGAAGCATTATGGACTGCAATAATAACAAATGTACAAATCTCAATTTCATAATATAAATAGTTACTGTTTTAAAACTATATAGTACTCGGTAAGCATAAGATATTTTCTTCTGATATCTGTATTCTCGGGATTATTTCATCCCATTTTAACTATCGAATTTACAATATCTATTATTTGCTATTGTGGTTTATAATCATATTTCCCAATTAATTCGACTCTTCCTTCAAAATTCCTTCAGTTTTATCCCGACCAGTATAAAAATCAATATTCGCAAAATAGCATAAATATTTCCAGAAATAAAGCGTCAGGAACATCCTTACATCACGATCCGTCTTAAAATCACTGCAGAAATGATTCGTATCTTTGGCAATTTCCTCAAATAGCATAACCGAAGAAACTCCTCCTGTTACATCTTCAGCTTTGAGATACGCTTTCAAGGCAGGGTGAATAGCCAGTTCCAATTCCCTTTGCAAATATGTAAAGCCATCCAACCGTTTCTTAAACGGCAATATTATATACTCAACTTGAGTCTTCATATATGCATATTTTAGCGAATCAGTAACAAGATTTAGAGAACCACCATGCTCCTTTAAACTCTCAGACGCCTGTTTATAGACATCAGACTGACAATATTCTGACCGAGAAACTCCAGTTGGAACAAACAGCGTGCAAGAATCATGTAGAATAGCTCCATCAACAAAATAGGAATAGAGTAAACCACCCGCATATAGTTTTTCATTAATCCGTTCCAGTTGCCCTTTGTCTACATCCAATAAATAGTTGAAGTGATATCGTTCCAGACCCTTTACTAATAAGTCAAGAGCATCTTTTCGACCATAATTCCTTTCCAACGTCGCTTGAAAGAAATTCATCATTTCCGATTCCAGTGAATCTATTTCAGCTTCCTTATTCTTCTCAACAGCTTTTGGGGAAATCTGAGCTATCGCAAAACTCGTACTTATACATAGAAGCAAAAAAAGAAGTGTTCTCATAGTTTTATTTATTATTTAAGTACCACTCTACACCATTGGTATGTCACCATTATAATAAGTATCAAGTAACAGCCATAACACAACATCAGTCTGACAAATCTACGTTCCTTATAAAATTTTCTGGTCACTATAACACTGCCCCACACACATGAAATGATAACAATAGCAGCAGCAATTGTCATTGCTGTACTTATATCGATATTACCTAAAAATCCACTCATACTTCTTTATTTAATAGAATAATGAATGACACCATCAATAAAGGTGCTGTCAACAAAAATATCTTTTACCATAGTATTATACTCTGATATTACAAAAATAAGAAAAAGATCAGAGAAAAAAGGAAATATGCAGTTCAATAAACAACAAAATTCGGTATAGATAAAAGTAAGACAATCATTTCAGTCGGAATAAGCCGAAATTCATGCTTAAAACGGAAATAAGGAAACACAAGAAATATTTATCTCATCAATGAACAGTTTTTTTCTTTTATTGAACAGTATGTTTCCTCTTTCAGAAGTCTAAATTCTTACCTTTGTACTAATACACATTAATAATGTAAATTAGCACAAAACATTAAAGTACTATCATGAAGAAATCACATCTGATTCTGTTCGGTTTATTGTTATCTTTTACAGTAAATGCGACGAATGACATTCCACGTCCGGAATATCCCCGTCCTCAGTTCGAAAGAACTGAATGGATAAATTTAAATGGCACTTGGACATACGAATTCGATCTTTCCAACTCCGGGAAAAACCGCAAGCTGTTCGAAGCTAAAAGTTTCAATAACACAATTACAGTGCCTTTCTGTCCGGAAAGCAAGTTGTCCGGAGTGAGCTACACAGACTTCATTAATCAGATGTGGTATCAACGTTCTCTGTCTATACCGGCAGAATGGCAAGGGAAAAAGATATTGCTTAACTTCGGTGCTGTGGATTATTTTGCAGAAATCTTTATCGATGGAGAATTCGTCGGCAATCATTGCGGAGGCAGTTCGTCATTCTCGATAGATCTGACCCAGTCAGTGAAACCGGGACAGACACACAATCTGGTTGTTTTCGTTATTGATGATATTCGTTCAGGCGCACAGGCAGTGGGCAAACAGTCTCCTCAAGTATCTTCATTTGCCTGCTTCTACACCCGCGTCACCGGAATCTGGCAGACTGTATGGCTGGAAGCAGTTTCACCTTATGGATTAAAAGCTATAGAAACACGACCGGATATAGACGGGGAACAATTGTTCATCACACCAGAGTTCTATCAATCGTCTAATGACAAGACAATGGAAATCATCTTATCTGACGGTAACAGACAAGTCGCCCAGAAAACGGTCAAATGCATCAACGGCTCCAACCTTGTTATTCCCATAAAAAAGATGAAGCTGTGGAGTCCCGAAGATCCTTTCCTGTATGACATCACTTACCGCATCAAAGATGAAAAAGGAAAAGTGATTGATGAAGTAAAATCGTATACGGGGATGCGCAAAGTGCACACATCCAACGGAATGATCTACCTGAACAATGAACCTTACTTCCAACGTCTTGTATTGAATCAAGGTTATTATCCTGATGGAATATGGACTGCCCCTAGCGATGAAGCACTGAAAAATGACATTCTGTTGTGTAAAGCTGCCGGATTCAACGGTGCGCGCCTTCATCAAAAGGTGTTTGAAGAAAGATTCCATTACTGGGCAGACAAATTAGGATTTATCACGTGGGGAGAATCCGCTAACTGGGGCATGAACATCAGCAATGAAATAGCATCACGCAACTTCCTTAGCGAATGGACGGAGATTCTGATAAGAGATCGTAACCATCCCTCCATTATCACATGGACACCTTTCAATCAACCGTCTGTGAATATGTTTCCTTCTACCTTTGTACGACTGATTTCGGATACTTACCGCCTGACCAAAGCGATTGATCCTACCCGCCTCGTCAACGATATAGCAGGTGACATACATTTCACAACTGACATTTGGAACTTCCGGAATTACGAATCGGACCCAACACGCTTCTCTTTGCGCCTAAAATCCGACAATAATTATCAGCATAACCAGCCTCTCTTTGTCGGAGAATTCGGAGGAGTCGTATGGGCAGAAGGCCAGGAACGGAATAATTCATGGGGATATAGCGATATGCTCACTAATGAAGAAGGCTTCTACGAACGCCTGGAAAGTTATATCAATGCCATATTGTTTGCCAACAATATCACCGGATTCTGCTATACGCAGTTCACCGATATCGAACAAGAGAAGAATGGTATTTACTATTACGACCGCCGCCCCAAACTCAACATGGAGCGTATCAAAGCTATTTTTGAAAAGATACCAAGCAGACCGCAAAAAGAGAAGAAGGAATAAAAGTCTGAATCACACAAAGAAGAATTATGAAGAAACACCATTTTACACTGTTATTGGCATTCACATTATGCAACTTAAGTGGCAAGTATACAACAACATATGCCCAAAAGCCGATGGGTAAAGTGACTTTCATTGAAGCCAGAAAGGTACATATAGATGATTCTTTCTGGTCACCGAAAATGGAATTATGGAAACGTGTTACCATTGACGACGTATTAAACAAATTTGAAGGCAAACACGTCAATGAGCCCGGCAATCACAATACATTAAGCAACTTCGACCGGGTAACCCAAGGCTGTACAGGTACCGGCGGTCACGTAGGACCGCCCTGGTTCGACGGACTTATCTACGAATCGATCCGAGGCATTGCCGACTACCTGATATTATATCCCGACAAGAATCTGGAAGCACGGGTTGATGACTACATCAATCGCATTGCAGCCGCACAAGCTACAGATCCGAATGGATATATCAACACCTACACTACTCTTGACGAACCGGAACACCGATGGGGTGAAAACGGGGGATTTCTGAGATGGCAGCATGAGGTATATAACTCCGGTATGCTGATAGAAGCCAGCGTGCACTATTATCTGGCCACCGGAAAGACGAAATTACTCTCCGTAGCAACGCGTCTGACAAACTACATGTGCGAATACATGGGAGAACAACCTAAGAAGAACATCGTCCCTTCACATTCCGGACCGGAAGAAGCAATTATTAAACTGTATTGGCTGTACAAACAGCATCCGGAGCTAAAAACGGAACTTGAAGTGCCTGTCAATGAAGACAACTATTGGAAACTGCTCACTTTCTGGATAGAAAACCGAGGACATCACTGTGGATTCCCCTTATGGAAGAGTTGGGGTAACGAGAAAGCAGAACGATGGATTAGGGAAAACCAATATGCAGAAGCGCAATACAGCCCTCACTCCCGCCCTTCCTGGGGAGACTATGCACAGGATTCCATTCCCGTATTCGATCAACAAACAATAGAAGGACATGCTGTACGTGCAACTTTACTGGCAACAGGCATTGCTACCGCCGCACTTGAGAATCATTCTTCAGCCTATGTAGAAACAGCCAGACGGCTGTGGGACAATATGGTCGGTAAGCGAATGTTTATCACCGGAGGTGTGGGGGCCATCCATGAAGACGAGAAATTCGGTCCTGATTATTATCTTCCCGCTGATGCTTATCTGGAAACTTGTGCTGCCATCGGCGCCGGTTTCTTCAGCCAACGTATGAATGAGCTGACCGGAGAGGGAAAATACATGGATGAACTGGAAAGAGTACTTTATAACAGTGCATTGACGGCTGTTTCCCTTTCAGGCAATCAGTATACGTACCAGAATCCACTCAATGCTGAAAAGCATAACCGTTGGGAATGGCACGGCTGTCCTTGCTGTCCTCCCATGTTCCTGAAATTTACCGGAGCATTCCCCGGATTTATCTATTCTCACGATACCAAGGGGATTTATATCAACTTATTTGTAGGCAGTGAAACACAGATTCAGCTAGGTAAAGGAAAGGAAATTCAGCTCAAACAAGAAACCGAATATCCGTGGAACGGGACTGTACAACTGACAGTCAGTCCCCTAAAAGCAACCCGATTCCCACTTCGAATACGCATTCCGGGATGGGCACAGGGAATAGAAAATCCTTATGGTTTGTATGAATCTGATCTGAAGGATGAGATTAAACTCTACGTAAACAATCAACCTGTCAATCTCAAAATCAAAGATGGATACGCAGAGATTGACCGCAAGTGGTATCCTAAGGATAAAGTAATGCTGAAACTCCCGATAAATCCGCGTATTATTACTCCTAACCATCAGATCAAGGAACTGAATCAACAGGTTGCATTAGCATCCGGTCCTGTGATTTACTGTATTGAAAGTTGCGATAACCCGAACCTCAATCAGATGAGAATAATGCCAGAGACTCAATATGCTATTGGCAAACAACATCAGCAATTCCGCGATGTAAACATCATACAAATAAACAATAATGAATGGTCCGGAATAGCAATTCCTTACTATATGGTAGCAAACAGAGATAAAAACAGCAGTCATAAAGTATGGCTCCCTTTAAAATAGAAACACTAATATGAAAAACAAAAGATTCTTATTTATACTCTTATGCAGTATCTTGATGACAGGTGTTCATGGCGAAAATCCACCGGCCAAAGTGGTATTTGAACAATATATGAATCAAGCTCAAACCTTTGCTGAAACTTATCCACGCGAAAAAGCTTATCTGCATTTCGACAATACAAGTTATTATGTAGGTGACACTATCTGGTTCAAAGCGTATGTAACTCTTGCCGAGAAACAAGTTTTCAGTTCAATCAGCCGTCCTTTATACGTGGAGTTGGTAGATCAGGCAGGTCACATAGCCGACAAACAGATTATCAAATTGACACAAGGAGAAGGAAACGGTCAGTTTGTATTATCCAAATCAATGTTGTCAGGCTATTATGAAGTACGTGCCTACACCCGCTGGATGCTTGCCTTTAACGAGCCGCATTATTTTTCACGTACTTTCCCTATTTATCAACTGTCAAACAGCGATCAGCTGGAACGTAGCATCAGCACTTATGAATTAAGCCCTTCTATGGAAACAAGACCGGAAGAGACTAAAGAGAAACTGAGTCTGCGTTTCTTTCCGGAAGGAGGACAACTGGTAGAGGGGCTTACATCACAGGTAGCTTTTAAAGCAGAAAGTAAAAGTGAAGGTGAGATTAATTTATCAGGTACCCTGTACACCCAAGAAGGACAAGAAATCACTTCTTTCGAGACTTTACACGATGGAATGGGATGTTTTGAGTACACACCTTCTGCTAAACCTGCTATAGCCAAGGTAAACTATCATGGAAAAGATTACAAATTTTCGCTTCCTAAAGCATTGCCCAATGGATATGTTTTAAAAATAAACAACAATGCCGGAGCGATCTCGGTAGAGGTAGCCTGCAATGCTTCGACCCCTCAAGACACATTAGCAGTTTTCGTTAATCACCAAGGACGTCCATATGCTTATCAATTAATCAGTTGCCAAGTAAATAAGCCTCAGAGTTTCACCTTGCTATCCCGTAAATTACCGCCAGGAGTCTTACAAATCAGCCTCATCAACCGTGCAGGAAATACAATAAGCGAACGATTCGTATTTTCCTCTCCTCGGGCACCTTTGCAAATATCTCCCAATGGACTGAAAACAATATATGCCCCATACGCTCCAATCCGCTGCGAACTTCAAGTAAACAATGCCTTGGGAGAACCTATCCCAAGTAAGTTATCGGTGAGTATCCGCGATGCCCTCCGTTCGGACTATTCAGCATACGATAATAATCTTTTCACCGATCTTCTTTTAACATCTGATTTAAAAGGCTATATACATCAACCGGGATATTATTTCACAGAAGCTTCTCCCCGAAAGCAGAAAGAACTGGATATACTATTATTGGTGCATGGATGGCGCAAATATGATATGAGCCAACTTATCGGAACGACTCCATTTGTTGCCAATCAGGCTCCTGAATCTCAATTAGTGCTATATGGACAAGTAAAGTCAACTATTCTCAAAAATAAACTAAAGAATATAGACCTTAGTGTAATGGTCAAAAAAGATGCGAATATTATTACCGGGCAGACTGTCACAGATGAGAACGGGTATTTCAGCATCCCGATGGAAGACTTTGAAGGAGAACTGGAAGCTATCATCCAAACCCGAAGAGCTGGTAAAGAACGGAACAAAGATGCTTCCATCTTTATTGATCGCCATTTCTCACCAGCTGTCCGGGCTTATGACTACAGCGAACTACATCCCAAGTGGAGCAGCATAGATCGCTGGCAGCAACAAGCAGAAAAGTTCGACTCTCTGTATATGGATTCTGTCCGCCGGGCAGACGGTCTTTATCTATTGGACGAAGTTGAAATTAAAAGCAAGCGCCGTTCCAAAAGTACAAACATGACTACTAAGATCAACGAGCAAAGTATTGATGCTTACTATGATATACGACAATCAGTAGATAAGCTCCGTGACAATGGGAAAGTGGTTACTACGATTCCTGAATTAATGGAAAAACTAAGCCCTCTCTTCTATTGGGATCGAACAAATGACACCTATACTTACCGTCAAAAACCGATCTGCTACATTATGGAGAACAGGATTCTATCCGAAACAGAAGTCAAAATGATGTTGACTGAAGTAGATGGATTAGCCTCAATCATTATCGGTAAGGGTAGCGGAGGAATTAGTGACGAAATCATTCAGAACACAAAACTTTCTAACTCAAACGATGTGAATATATCGGAATTAGATAAATATAGCATCTTTTATCTGATTCCACTACCCAGACATAACGTTTTGAATAAGCATGAGACAGCCGCTCTTGGAACCCGTCAAACGATGATACAGGGGTATACTCCGGCATTAGAATATTATTCTCCCGCTTATCCGGACAAAGAATTATATAAAGATCAGGTTGACAAAAGACGGACGCTTTACTGGAATCCGTCTGTGCAGACAGACAATAACGGAAAAGTGGTCATCGAGTGTTATAACAATCAATATTCCACCCCATTAATTATCCAAGCCGAAACATTGAGTAATGATGGTAAAATCGGCAGTATGACATATTCTACAATGGGAACATCCCAATAAGATACAGATACTCACAATGAGTATCGTTCCTGCTATAACTAATATCGCCCCTGATTTCTAAAGAACCAGGGGCGATATTAAATAATTTCAATTGGCAGTTACATCATAACATCTCATCTACTGCCATAGATACCTCAAGATCAATCTACTCTTCATCTGTCCTTCTTTCATTTTTTCGGATGTTTAGGCAGAACAAAGTTCGCATGCGCCCAACGTTCCCATTCCTTGCTATTTTCATCCCTACTTATTCTTCCATTCTCTTTACGCTGTTTTTATTTCTTTTTTGGCCCGGATATGGTTCTACCATACAACGTTTCGCCCATGCTTCATAAGCATTCACCATTTCGCTCATCTTTCCCGGATATTTATCTGCCAGATTATATTGTTCACTACGGTCTTCATTCAAGTTATACAACTCCCATTTGGCATTCTCACCCGGACGGACCAGTTTCCAACCGTCTTTGGACAGAAAGGCACGTTCATTGAAATGTTCGAAGCCCAAATAATCATGTCCCTCTCGATGACCTGTTTTGAAAACAGGAAGCAAACTCTTTCCTTCCATAGGGGTTATATCGTTCCCTTTGTATTTAGTCGGATAAGTAGCACCTGCCATGTCTATACAGGTGGCCATGATATCCATTACATGACCAATCTCAGATGTCATACCTCCCACATTCTTTTTAATCCCTTTCGGCCAATGCGCAATCATCGGAGTACAGATACCTCCTTCATAAGACTTGGCCTTCCAAAAACGGAACGGGGTGTTGGCAACATTTGCCCAGCGAGCTCCCAATGAAGCATAGGTAGTTTGTGGCCCGGGCAATACCTCTTTGTTATGAGGATACACCATCTTCTCCCCTTTGCGAGTCATATCCGGGCGGTCATTCTCTCCCGGAGAGTAATTCTGACAATTTTCATTGCTACAACCATTGTCAGAGAGAAAAAGAATCAGTGTATTATCCAGCTGACCGGTCTTCTCCAGCGCATCAACAACCTGACCAATTCCACGATCCATACGGTCGATCATTGCAGCATGCACAGCCATTGCACGGGCATCCCATTCCGCGTGTACATTGTCCTCCCATCTGTCCTTGAACTGACGTTCAGATAAAAAGTCATCCATTCCCGGAAATATTCCCAGTTGTTTCTGACGCTCATAACGGGCATTGCGTATAGCTTCCCAACCAACTTTATAAGTATCCTTATATTTTTCAATATCCTCAGGCAAAGCGTGTAACGGCCAATGTGGAGCAGTATAAGCCAAATACATAAAAAACGGTTTATCGTCTTTGGCATACTCCGTCACTTCTTCTGCAGCACGATCTGAAAGTGCCTGAGTAATATAGTATCCTTCCGGCACTTCTTTTACAGGCACCTCTCCTTCAACCAAGCTGAACGGGTCAAAGTAGTCTACTACTCCATAAATAGTTCCGTAATGAGAATCGAAGCCACGGTTTACCGGATAATGACATAAATCTGAATAGGTGTCATGGTAAACATGATGTGCCAGCCATTCACGCTGATCTTTACGCAATGGAGTTTCAGCAACATGCCATTTTCCGATCATACTGGTAGTGTAACCAGATTCTTTCAGCACTTCGGCTATCGTAACCGCATTACGTGAAAGTGTACCACGATACCCGGGCAGGTTATCATCAAAAGTCATTCGTCCGATTCCTGCCTGATGCTGATACAGTCCGGTCAGCAAAGAAGCACGGGTGGGACAACTACGACTGGCATTATAAAAATGGTTGAAGCGTACTCCTTGTTGTGCCAGTTTATCAAGGTTAGGTGTATGGATTTCACTGCCATAACATCCTAAATCAGAATAACCAAGGTCATCTGCAAGAATCACCAGTATATTGGGCCTTTTATCAGTTTTTTTCCCTTTTGCGTTTGCAACGGAATTGCCGGCTATCATCAGTGCTGCCGGTAAAAGAAAAGCTTTTGAATTCATGTATTTTTAATTAGCGGTCTGTTTGCAATCCTTTATCTTTATTTCTGGCATACCATTCGCATACTTTCTTGCTTAGTTTTGCTACTAACTCTGAATGTTCTCCAGCTATATTATTTTTTTCGAATTTATCCTGTTCCATGTCAAACAACTGCGGATCGCTTCCATCTCCATTCACCAACAGTTTCCATTTGCCACTGCGTATAGCCAGATGCGGACTTCTATCGTAAGGATTTCCAGGAAACATAAAATGCTTATTCCTACCGAAGTCCCACATTAAATCAGTTTTTCGTTTGGCTTCCGATTTGCCGAGCAGAACCTTCGCATAATTCTGTCCATCGCCTTTATAATTCTTTTCTGTTTTTATTCCGGCTACAGAACACAAAGTAGGATATAAATCCACAGCACATAACACTGAAGAATTGTTCACCTGCCCAGGTTTTATCTTCTTTGGATATTTAACAATAAACGGCATACGGATACCACCTTCATAAAGACTATTCTTAGTTCCTCTCAAATAAGCAGAGCGAACAGCTTTAAAACTAGGCGCAGGCCCATTGTCACTAGTGAAGATGATAATTGTATTTTCTGATAATCCCATATCATCCAGTGTCTTTATAAAACGACCGATTTGCTTATCCATCTCCCCAAGCACAGGCGAGAAAGCCTCTTTCGTTTCCCAACTTTTTCTTTCTTTTTGTTTAAACTCCGGTACCCATGGAGTATGCATATCATCTGGCCAAAGATTGAGAAAGAAAGGAGTCTCTTTATGACGCTCAATAAAATCAATACTCTTATCTACAAAATATTCCGTACGTTTCCAGCGTTTTACACTGTCATTATCACACCAAATCCATTTAGAGGCCGTTATTGCAGGGGCCGGATCGGGACTTTCATAGGTGGAAAGATATTCATCGAAACCATAATTTTTGATAGAAGGCGCATTATGTACATCACGCCCGCCTCCCATATGCCATTTACCGATGTGCCCGGTAGCATAGCCCGCATTCTGAAAGGCACGCGCCATCGAAGGAAGTTTGTCATCCAGATAATTACGTTGTTCACATCTTTTGTTACTTGCTTTATCATTGAGGAAAGTATTAATTCCTACCTCAAGTGGGAAAAGCCCTGTTGTCAACCCGCAACGGGACGGCGAACTAACCGGAGCAGAAGAATAATATTGATTGAACAGTATTCCGTCCTGTGCCAGTTTATCAATATTGGGTGTCGCAACAAACTTGCCTCCATAACAACCAATATCACCTATGCCCATATCATCAATATAAATAATAACTACATTAGGAGGAGTTTCTGCCTGCACACTCACAAGAGGAAGTAAAGCGCTAAGCCAAGGTAAATGTTTTTCTATATTCATTATTGTTCTGATTTAATTAACTTCGTCCTTTTGATGCCTCATACAAAAATAAGAAAGTTATTAAAGAATAAATGAAAAACTCTGACCAATAAAGAACAATATCTGATAAAAAACACCTAAATATTCAAGAGATCTCTAATATCATAGAAATTCCTCACTAGGTCTATTAAATTAAATGTTTCTCAATTATGTGTACAAAATAGAAGGATGCACGAATATTCGTACATCCTTCCTCAAATAATTCATAGAATAGATTACCATTCTATAGCTTGATCTTCATCCGGGATCTGAGTATTAATATTACGTTCAAGTGTCAAAACCCCCGTCACATAATAAGGAATTTCTTCATTGGCAGAAGTATAATCTACAAACTCATAATCAACACTAAATGTAACATAACGATGTAGCAAATATGGACGAGTAACATCCGGAACTTCTGCAATCGTATAAGATGTTTCCTTTAATTGGTTCAATTTAATTTTATCATTATCTGATGTAATTTTCACCAACTTTTCTCCATCCGGTTCAAAGTGGAACTTTATTTTGTATTTATCGCGATCAATCAAGTCTTCATCCATTGCACCGGCATAAAAGAACACCGTATTCTCATCAACCACATATGCAGTACGTGTAGTAGTAGGAATAGCCTCACTTTTATCAATACTCCCATCCCTGTTTTTAATATACACCTGCATAGCAGTTGTACTGTACGTACCGGAATAATCGTTGAAAGGTAATACACGTAATAATGCTTTCGCATAATTTTTACGTGGATGTCCTTCATAGTTGTACGAAGGATCGTCTGCAATACTTAACGGCAATACCCACTTCTTAAACAAATCAATATTATCCAGATTAAAAGTGATATCTAACAGAGTAGAAAATGTACCTGCCGGAATATCCACTGTAGAAGGAAATGCATAGCGATTACTTTCCAGTGCTACATAATAAAGATCTTCACGTCCAAAGCGAGCCGCATTTAAAATATCCAATGTATCTGTATCTACTGCAATATGAACTGTACGATCCTTCCCATTTGGAAGAGAGCCACTTACAATCATAGGTAATCTATAAGTAGCTTCACCACCTTGCTTGTATCTTACATAAATATCAGTTACTCCTTTATCACCAACAGGTGCTTTAAATGAGATATACTGTTCATATTGTTCTTCGTCCCACTCACTATTACATGAGATAACTAACACACTCATGGTTAGTATCATTAAATAAGTATATATTTTCTTCATGTCTTATCAATTCTTCTAGTTAATCATTATAAGTCCATCCCGGATTCTGAGTCAACATCTTATTACGCTTCAACTCAGAATGGCTAATAGGCCAAAAATACATTTTCCGTGAGAAGTTAGTCGGTAATGACGGAATAGCAACTGGAACATGAAATACATCTCTCCACTTTTCTGTCATCAAAGTATTGCAACCATATATGGGTAATGATTCTTCTACTTCAGCATCTTTCCATCTGCGAATGTCATAGTAACGATGTCCTTCACCCATCAACTCAATCTGGCGTTCACGTTTCAATTTTTCGCGGAAAAGATCCTGATCTTCATATTCTGATCTAGTATAATCAGGTATTCCAGCACGAATACGAATAGGCTGAATACCCTTCTTCATCTCATCAATATTACGTTGAATAGTATATTGAGTTTCCTCATCCCAAGAAGCAATATTATAGTTTCCTGTTAATTCATTCAATGCTTCCGCATAAATTAACAAAATCTCAGCATAACGAATTGCAGGTTCTGCTTTTTTACGAATATATTCCTCCTTTTCGTCTCTATTGGTATCATCGGGATGTACAAACTTCATAACCCCAATGCCTGTCCGTAACCAGAACATCGTATTTGTATATCCATTTCCACCACCTCTATAGTAGAAAATTTGCTTATCTTTATTTGCATCGTTCGGCTCATTCAATAAATACCATGTTGAACCATTATAAGCAACTGACGCATAAAAACGAGGCTCACGTCCTACATACTGCATACTAACACCCACTCTGTTATTGCCTAATTCCGGATACTGATCTTTATTTTCATCTGTCACAAACCCTTCAGCACGGGGATTAGGATCAATACGTTTGGCATATGCCGGATAGTCTATATATTCAGAATCTTTTCCCGGACAATTCTTACCATCCTTCATGTAGTAAGCATCACATTGCTTTTGTGTTAGCCCATGGGTATTCCAGCCATTAGCCGCACGTGGCAATTGATGTCGTACCATCACATTAATACCCTCCGTACTTTGATTTTGTCCGCGTGTAAAAATCAGTTCCGGATTATCAGAAGCATTCACATTACCATTAAATAATGAACGATAAGATTCATATGGATCGATATCTTTATATCCATCAGGCCAGCTCTTATTCACGAAGTTACCATCATCATAAGGAGGAAGTGTGGGAAGATATCCGGTACCAACTTGTTCGCTGGCAGATTTATGATATAATTCATAGCGTGTTCCACCTTCAAGTTTCATAACATCAAGGGCAGCCGCAGCAGCTTTCGCCCATTTTTCCTCATTGTATTCCTGTGCTATCAAGTTCCGTCCATTACGATCAACTAAATCGGTAAACTTCTCTGTATCTCCTGGACGAGGATTATTGATCGGACTTGCAGCATAAAGCAGTACCTTTGCACGAGCAGCTAAAGCAGCACCACGTGTCGGACGAGCGACATTATTAGCTCCACGTTTTGAGGGAAGATCCCGAGCTGCAATTTTCATTTCTGAGGCTATATAATCAGCGCATTCATCATACGTATTGCGTGGTATGGCAAGTTCTTCATATTCTTTTGTATAATCCAATCCTTCTTCTGGTAGCAAAGGTATTGGACCATATTTTCGAAGTAGTAACCAATAATAATATGCTCTGACAAAACGTGCCTGTGCTTTCAAATCAGCTCGTTCCTCCTCAGTAAACTTCATATTTTGGTCTATATTCAATATAAAAATAGAAGCTTGGCGTATCCCCTCATAACATGATCCCCAAGGACCTTGTTCCCAGTTCTCATCATATTCACCGTTTTTCCATTTCTTATACTTATCATCACGGTCACCAAAGTACATGTCATCAGCAAAGCAATACATAGTATGTCCTTTACTGGAAACATCCGCATTACTACCAGTCAAATGTTCAAATGCATTTGCCAGCCACTCTTCTGTATAATCTCTACTAGAGAATACATCTTTCAAACTCATACGATCCTTAAAATAGCGGTCAGCATCAAGTTGGTCTGCACAAGAGGAAAGTCCTAATCCGATTCCTAAAATCGCAGATAGTAAAATATATTTTTTCTTCATCAGTATAATCTAAATTATAAGTTAACAGATAATCCTAAAGTAAATGATTTTGCCAACGGATATTCCGTTCCTGTAGAACTTCCAAGTTCCGGATCCCACAACTTAAAGCTGGAGAAGGTTAAGAGATTACTTCCACGAAGGAACAAACGGATATTGTTGAAACGAATTTTATTAACTAATGGTTTGGGTATAGAATATCCTAACTCTAAGGTTTTCAAGCGTAAATACGAACCATTCCGTAACCAGTACGTAGACTGACGATAGTTGTTATTATTCCCACCATAACTTAAACGAGGATATGAAGCATTGGGATTTTCTGTAGCCATTGTTCCCGATATTTCATGTTCAATCCAACGATTAGAGCCAGCAACATCAGCTAAAATATTTCCCCATTCACCAGAACTAAATGCATATACAGTCGGCCCATCTATAAAAAAGGATGTCTTACCAGCTCCCTGAAAATGTACATTTACATCCAATCCTTTCCAGCTTGCAGAAATACCGAAACCATAAATCATATTAGGCCTGGTTGTTGCACCAATAGCTACCTTATCACCATCATTAACAACACCATCACCATTCACATCTTTATATTTGATATCTCCTGGCTGAACTGTACCAAAATCTTGTCTCGGGCTATTACGAATATCATCATAGTCTTTGAATAATCCTAAAGCAATTAAACCTTTTGCCTGATTTACACGATAATCTCTTTCCATTTGATAAGGATAAACATTGTTTTCTTCATCCTTTTCCAAAATGGTATTCTTACTATACGTAATATTACCACGTACCGTTATGTCTACCTTATTAATCTTCTCCCGATAAGCAAAATTACCATCAAATCCCTCCGATAATACCTTACCAACATTTGCCCGTGGATTGCTTCCAAGTCCTACTATACTAGGAAGATATTTACGTTCCATCCAAATACCTTCTCGCTGCTCGTGGAAATAATCGACAGTAGCAGTGAATTTGTCATTAAACAAGGCTAAATCTACACCTAAATCGTGTTTTGTTGCGATTTCCCATGTAGCATAATTGGAAGCCAAATCTGTATAGCGTTTTCCTGAATATGAATTACTATAATTATAATCAGCCCAAGTATAACCAGTACCATCTCCAATAGTATACAAATAAGGGAAACGATATTCATCATTACCAATCTTTAAAACATCGTTACCTACTTTACCGAATGAGTAACGGATTTTAAACATATTCATCCATTTAAAATTCTTTTTGATAATAGGTTCCTCAGCCACATTCCATGCAACAGATACTGCTGGGAAAAAGCCAAAGCGATGGCCATCCGCAAAGTTCTCAGAGCCATTATACCCGAAATTAAAATCTGCAAAATAACGATAATTCCAATTGTAACTTACGCGTCCTGCCAATCCTAAATGACGACGGGCTATGCCTTTCTTCAGATCTTCACCTGTACCTACAGTAAACACTTTAGAATCTTGATTAAATTTCAAAATTCCACCGACATGATGTTCTTTAAAGCCCCGGTTGTAGTGTAATTCCGCTTCGAATATTTCGTTACGATTTCCTTCTGCAGAACTCGTCTGTTTCATTTTCTGCTCTTCAGTGACACGATCGAAAACTATTTGTCCATTTTCATCACGAAAACGTTGCGCCTTATATTGTTCCGGCCATTTAATACGGTCAATATTATTTTTATTCCAAGTATCAAATCCAAAGCGACCTATAAACTTCAATCCCTGGGTTATAAAATCCAACTTTTGTTCTAATGTAATATTAGTTTGTATTGTATTCTCCCAATGTTCTTTGTAACCAGTTTGTGTAGCAAGAACCCAAGGATTTGTTCTTTCACCAGTACCATAAGCAGGTACATAGCCATTAGAATACATCACAGGAACACTAATCGGATTTTGATACATCAAAGATTTCCAAACATCACCGGACAAGCCAGGTTCATTATACTTTTTCAATGAACCAGAAACACCAACCTTTAGTAAGGTCGTTTTCGTAATATCGATATCTGTATTTAAACGATAATTCCAAGTATTAGCATTCGCATTAGTATTATAATCTTTTCTTAATGTTTCATCTGTTTTATACATACCATCTTCTTTGAGATAGCTTAATGAAACAAAATAGCGCGCTGTAGAACCGCCACCATTCATATTCAGATTAGCACGATAAGTCATCGCTCCATCCTTCAACAAAAGATCTTTCCAGTCAACATTCGGATATAAATCAGGATCTAATCCCATGCGTAAAATATTTAATTCATCTTGTTGATAAATAGGTTCCTGATTACGAGTTATTCTCGACTCATTCATCATCGAAGCATACGTATATCCATCCACAAACTCTGGTGTAATTGTACGTGTATTATAAGAGGTCTCTACTTTTGCATCAATGTTAATTTTGCCAGGCTTACCATGTTTAGTGGTAATCAAAACAACACCATTTGCGCCACGACTACCATAAATAGCAGTTGCAGAAGCGTCTTTCAATACAGAGAAGTCTTCAATATCTTCTATATTTACATCATCCAGATCACGCTCAAAACCATCCACCAATACAAGTGCCGATGTACTGGCACCAAATGTGGAGATGCCACGAATCCAGAATTCAGAAGTGTTTCTACCTGGTTGTCCAGATGTCTGCATGGCAAGTACACCAGCTACATTACCAGCTAAAGCATTGACAACGCTTCCATTTGCAGTATGCATCAAGTCAGATACATTAACCGTTGTAATAGCACCTGTTACTGTCAATTTTTTCTGTACTCCTGTACCTGTAATTACGACCTCATCCAGCGAACTGGCTGCCGATTCTTTCATCGTTACATTTACTACACGCTGTTCTTTTATTAACACTTCTACCTTATCAAAACCTACATAAGAGAATATAAGTCGCTGATATGGTTCTATAGCTATTTTATATTTTCCATTTATATCAGTTATAGCTCCCAAACCTGGAACATCTTTTACCGTTACATTTACACCGACCAAAGGCTCTTTCTGCGCATCAGTCACAACTCCTGTCACTACTATGTTTTCTGCCCATGTACTTATTGAACAACTTAGCAGCAATATACATGTTATTAAAAAATATCTCATATTTACATGTGTTTATTCATAAATATATCATTCCACTACAGTGTTCTTCTCTGGATTCTCTTCATCATCCCAATTTTCAAGACCTATTCTACGAATACTATGATTTTCAATATCACCGACATAGAATACATTGTTTATAGAGTCATAAGCTATTGCGGCAGGCTGATCAAAGCGAGCCTCTTCACGCAAATCGCCATTCACATTTCCATATGGTTTGTCATTTAACCCGGCACTTCCACGACCTGCAAAAGTCGTTACCAATCCTTCTGGAGTTAATATACGAATACAATGATTATGGCGGTCACAGAAATAAAAATCATAGTGATCTGATTTTCCTTCATCTACATATTGTTGATTCTTGACAAAAACACCTTGATAAGGACTATTCAGACGGGCACTTGTTCCAACCTTGTCTTCCCAGCCTGATTGCCCAACTTGCCCACACAGTAAATAGGGTGTACCAAAACTCTTTGTTTCTTCATTATAATTAGTCCGCATGATATAATGCTGATTAATCACTACAATATAAGCATAATTGCCTGTAGGATGAATAACCATATTAAACTCCCAATTATTATCTTGGATGGACCCCATATAATCACGATGTGCTATACTATTATCTTTTCCAACTCCCCATTGTCTATAATCGTACCGATAAATATCTCCTTTGGTATAACTATTATAATACAACTCTTTATTTCTAGGATGGATAGCAGAACCATTACATTGTTTACCGGCAGCCAATACTTGGAAACTTGAAAAATTGTCTGCACGTGTTGCATAAACATTACTAACGATATTGATATCCGGATCACCTCCACTTCCTCCATCATTAGCAATAATCATCGTATCTCCATCAACTGTCCATGTAATAGTACGCATACGTCCTAAATCTCCTCCAGTCTTCAATCCAGTACTAATTTTTTCATTTTTTAGATCAAAAATGCGCAATGGTTTACCGTTATCCTGAGCCAAGTACAGGGTGTTTGGATAATCTTTAGGGTCAAATGAAAACCAAGTTGGTTCTGCCACACCATAATATTTTGTAAATGATTCGGCAAATGAGCCATCCATTGGTTCATAATGTCCATCCTCTCTTTCCTTTCCATATAAAGTAGAAACCAGAATTTTACGAACATAGGTAAATTTATCTTTAGCTTCTACTGTTTGAGCATCCGAACCTTTTCCAATTGTCAGAATTAAGTTTCCCTCTTTAACTTTACCAGGAATCATACAATAAATACTATTTCCTTTTGCATTAATTACAGGAGCCTTTTTACCTCCAATTGTCACGTCTATAATAGAAGTATCAGTACCAAAATTACTCCCATTAATTATCACGCGTGTCTTAGCTCCTCCCTCTTTGGGAGTAAAATCTGTTATTTCTATTGGTGTACCAGGATCATAAGGTGCGGTTTCACCATCATTGTCATCCTTACAACTCATGAAGCAAAGAGTTAACAAGACTAATAAGAACCAATGGGTATTCCAATGCCCTCTCTTCATTATTCTACATTTCATAATAAAACTAGATTTAATTTATTGATTGTTCAACATTTTATCTGTCAGTACCTTCATCCAATGTCCTCCAATAACCGAACGAGCCTTGAACCCTGTCATCTGAGCTGTTTTTGTATCATACCAATCACTAACAGGTACCCGTGAAACCGTTTCATTGATATATTTATAAAGAGGATCTACAAACTTCTCAAAAGTTACTTGATCAGAAGACATAGCTGCCGTCCACATAATCCAATCAGACTTTGTGTAATCTTTCCGAGAATCCAATGGTAATCCATAAGGATTCTGCTTAGTCAAGTAATAATTGATTTCTTTGCCAATTACATTATTAGGAAAGAGGTTCAGATTCCACATCTTATCCCAGATCATGTTGTACTTTTGGCTCCAAGTGTTTTTGCGATCGAAAGCAAGGCGATAATGATCTCCTTCATTTGCCATTTCCTCCCATTTGACTGCCATTTTCTGGGCTATAGTAGCATACTTATCTGCTATATCATTAAATCCTAACATTTTAGCCATCTCGCTGTAACCAGCTATTCCCATAATTGCTTTCACTGACAAGTTCGCATTATGAGCCCAATGCCCGGCAAAGTCGTCCGTGCACAACTGGTTCTCCGGGTCCTGTCCAAACCGCATCTTGGTTTTACAACATATTTATATTCAATATATTATAAAATAAATAAGATAAAATCGTATTGTTAGTTAGAAAATAAATAAATAATTATATCGATTTTATTGCATATGAAAGGTCTTACTACCTTTTGTTTGTTTCAAATAGAATATTTGTTCCTGAATAGTAATTTATTCTGCTTTGTAGTAATTACATTAATTTTGAAAAATGGTAAAATACAATATATCATATATAAATCAGGCAGTAGATATTTTAGGTACAACTCTTTAAATTGCAGAATAAAAAATGCAATATTTGTTTTTTTTGCTATTTTTATTCTGCAATTTATTGTATATTTGTTCATTCAACTAGAAAATTATCAATTATGGAGACTCTTTACAGAGCATATAGAACATTGCTCAATAACACTTCTACAGATTTTGTTCGTTACCTTCACGATCAAATTGAATGGGACAGCCGCTTAATAGCTATACTAGGTGCAAGAGGTATAGGAAAGACGACTATGCTTTTACAACATATAAAACAATATGATAATATTGATGAGACTTTGTTTGTTACAGCTGATGACCTTTATTTCTCTGAACATAGAATTTTTGATTTAGCGATGGAATTTTATCAGCATGGTGGCAAAAAACTCTATATAGATGAAATACATAAATACTATGGTTGGTCTCGTGAAATAAAAAATATATATGATCTAATTCCAGGAATACAGGTTGTATATACAGGGTCTTCAATATTGGACCTGGAGACAGGAGAAGCTGATCTGAGTCGACGAAAGTTAGAATACCGTATGACAGGACTTTCTTTTCGGGAATATCTTGCAATTTCAAGAGGTTATCGTTTACCCGTTTATTCTTTAGAAGACATTTTAAAAAACAAGGTTGATTTCCCATATAATTTAGAACGACCTCTTCAGTTATTTAAGGAATATCTTCAACAGGGATATTACCCCTTTTTCAAGGAGAAAGGGTACTATATTCGATTACGGAGTATTTTAAACCAAGCATTGGAAAATGATATTCCCATTTTTGCCAAAATGAATATAACCACGGCACAAAAATTAAAAAGGCTATTGTATATCATTGCTCAGAGTGTCCCTTTCAAGCCTAATTTCACAAAGTTAGCAGCTCTACTTGATATAAATAGAAATACGATATCAGAGCTTATATTCTATTTGGAGAAAGCTGGTATTATTAATCAATTACGCTGTGATACAGAAGGAATCAGGTTGTTAGGAAAAGTAGATAAAGTTTATTTGAATAATACCAATTTGGCTTATGCCCTTTCAGATAGTATGCCGGATATTGAGAACATACGGGAAACAGTATTCTTTTCTTTGATGAGAGCTACACAACCAATTACAACTTCTTCCTGTTCTGACTTTTCCATAGGAAAATACACTTTCGAAATAGGTGGTAAAGGTAAATCTCAGAAACAAATTCAGAATATTGAAAATTCCTATATCGTAAAGGATGATATTGAATTCGGAATGCAAAACATAATTCCATTATGGATGTTCGGATTTACATATTAAGAAAAGAAGCGGATTGACATTTTCTATTAGTATTATAACTAATAAATAAACAGAAAATAAGTACTCAAACAATTGGCGTGAATGTTCTCATAACTTTTATCTTTAATATATTTATAAAACAGAAAGGTGCACGGATATTCGTGCACCTTTTCTTTAATAATAACTTGAACTTCACCCTCTTCTTGATTCATTAGATTAGCAATTAAAAGGAACTACCATTCGATTGCTTGATCTTCGTCTGGAATCTGAGTATTGATATCACGTGATAATGTTAATGTACCTTTTACATGATAGCGAATGATGGTGCCTTCCACTGGTATATAATTGAAATAATAGTCAACATTATTAATTATTACATAACGGTGTTCCAGATAGGGCTTAGCGTCATCCATTGATGAAGAAATACGAAATGAAGGAGTCACGTCCTTGTTTAATTCAAATCCAATCTCTTCTGCATTATCACAGGAAATAGTAACCGAACCATTCGTCTCGCCATTAAAGGTAAATTTAATTTTATACTTTCTACGGTCTGTATAATCCTCATCTACTATTCCTGCATACGTAAAAATAGTCTGTTCATCTATTACATATCCTCTTATTGACGATTTTGTGATAGATTCTGCTGTTTCTATCGGTTTACCATCTCCATCATATCCCGTCACCACCTTGTTGGTTATTCCTGTACCAGAATAATCGCCAGAGTAATCATTAAATGGGAAGATTCTCAATATTGCCTTAGCATAGTCTTTACGCGGATGAGCTACGTAGTTGTAAGACGCGTCGTCTACAATCTGCAATGGAAGTACCCATTTCTCTGACATATCAATGTTGCGAAAATCAAATTTAAGATCCAGCAAACCTTTATTTTCTCCCGCTTTTATCAGTAGAGATTCTGGATACGAAGCGTATGCCAATCCTTCTGCTCCCATATCCTCATAATATAGTTCTGTACGTGTAGCGTAACGAGCGTAATTCAAAATATTCAATGTATCAGCATCATGTGCTACGTGTACAGTGACATTACTTGGATTGTCGGTAGAGCCACTAACAAGTATTGGCAACTGATAATTGGATCTCCCTTCTCCTCCTTCAGCATAATTTCCTTCTGCATCATGGCGACTATAAGGTACATATATATTCGTCACTCCCTTACTATCCAGTTGTGAACTGAAAGAAATGTAGTGTTCATATTGTTCATCTTCCCATTCTGAATTGCAGGAAGTTCCCAACATTGTCATTGCAGCCAAAGCTGCCAAAGTATATATTTTTTTCATATATAAGTCTTTATGTTTAGAATTAATCATACATTGTCCATCCTGGGTTCTGTGTTAAACGCGAATTACGTTTCAATTCACTATGTTTGATAGGCCATAACCATAGTTTCTCTGAGAACGTAGACGGAAGATTGTAAACAGGAATTGCCGAATGGAATTCGTCTCTCTTAGCTTCGCCAACAAAGACATTGCAACCGTATATTTGCAGAGATTCTTCTATTGGTGCATCTTTCCAACGACGAATGTCAAAGTAACGTTTTCCTTCGCCCATTAACTCTATCATACGTTCACGTTTTAAAGCTTTACGCATATCATCAACCCCGCTCTGCAGATAAAATTCATCTGGATAGTCAGGCAGCCCCGCACGAATACGTACCGGATGAATACCTCTTTCCATTTGTTCTTTATCACGGCTGATAGTGTAAGTTGTCGCCTCATTCCAAGAAGGTATATTGTATGTTCCAGTCAACTCATTCAATGCTTCTGCATAAAGCAGTAGAATATCTGCATAGCGAATTGCAGTTTCAGCTTTCGCAACATAATTGCCCGGATAGTCGTTGGGATGAACAAACTTTTTAATTCCTATACCTGTACGCAAGTAGAAACCGTCATTACGATAACCATCGGAACTTCCAAAGTAGTACCAAACCTGTTGATTTACATCTGCAGGTTTGCTTTCAGTCTGGCTCAAATAATACCATGTACAGCCATTATAAGCAACAGAAGCATAGAATCGTGGTTCACGCTCTACATATTGCAAAGAAACATTCATCCCAGTTTTAGCCTGATCATTATCTCCTTTCTTCGGATCATATTTCCAACCTAATTCCGGATATTTATTATCCTTCAAGTCCTGCAAATCAGTAAACCCAGTTCTACGTTCACGAGTATCTACAATACCTTGATAATTAGCTACTCCTTGATACATAGAGTTCATGCCCGGCTCATTACTACCATTATTCATATAATATGCATCCAGCATTTTCTGTGTCATGCCATGGCAGTTCCAGCCTCCATCATCTTTGGGCATTTGATGAAGTACCAACATATCTATATTGGTTGCCCCACGTGTAAATATCAGTTCTTTATTGTTTGCAGGTAATATAGTTCCATCAAAGATAGTACGATATGATCTGAGCGGGTCAATATTTGTCCATCCTTTTGGCCAAGGTTGCTTGGAAAACTCGCCATCAGCCGGTGGAGTAACAGTCGGACGCTCAGAAGGCCCATTATCAGATGTGGATTTATTTACAATATTCAACTCATAAACATCTAAATCGATGACATCACGGCAAGCGGCAGCAGCTTTTGCCCATTTTTCTTCACTATATTCGGAAGAAAGCAAACGACGCCCTTCGTCATCTACCAATTGCTGCGCATATTCATCATTATTTCCATTAGCAAACGGACTAGCTGCAAAAATCAGCGCATAAGCACGAACTGCCAATGCAGCTCCACGGGTGGGTCGGCCTATAGCATAATTATCAGTACGACGATCATATTGTAACTCTTTAGTAGCCTGTAGCATTTCGTCACTGATATATTGTGCCACTTCTTCGTATGAACTACGTGGAGTGGCAATTTGGTCATAGCTCTGGGTATAATCCACTCCTTCATCCGGCATAATAGGTACCGGGCCATAACGACGTAAAAGCAACCAATAATAGTAAGCGCGAACAAAACGAGCCTGTCCCTTGTAATCTAGTATTTCCCAATCAGCCATCTCTTGGCACCGGTCAACATTATGGATAAATACTGACGCTTGGAAAATCCCTTTGTAACATGCCCCCCATGCACCAACATTATAAGTGTTCTCATCATATTCTCCTAACTTGAACATATTATATGACAGTTCATTCTTTGTTGCATCGATTGTCTTATCTCGGTCACCATAATACATATCGTCTGAAAAACAAAACGAATTCTCACTAGGCCCTTTAGTCGTCACCTCATAGTTTTCATTTTTTATAAATGAGAAAGCATAAGCTAACCATTCTTCCACATGATCCTTGCTTTCGAAAGTTTTCTCCAGTGTCAGACGATCCTTAAAATATTTCTCCGAATTCAGGTAATCAGAGCAAGAAGAAATTGCTCCCATCCCTAATACGGTTAATAATAACATATAAATCTTCTTTATCATAATCTCTTAGTATTTTTATAAGTTAACTGATAAACCCATAGTAACTGATTTGGTTAGCGGATAAGCTTCACCACGCGGATTGCCAGTTTCCGGGTCCCATGTTTTGAATTTAGACCATGTAATCAAGTTTGAACCTGCAATATAGATACGAATATTATTGAAATGCAGTTTGTTAACTATGCTTTTGGGCAAAGTATAACCAATATCCAAATTCTTTAAACGAATATATCGACCATCACGCATCCAATAAGTAGAGGTCTGTTGGTTGTTTTTATTTTCCCCATAAGTTAAACGCGGATATGTTGCATTGGGGTTCTCATTAGCATGCAATCCCAGTTTGGCAGCAGTCTCTGAATCTACCCAACGATCACTTATCATATCTTTAAAGATATTTCCCCAGTCACTTTCGCTGAATGCATATACACATTTACCATAAATAGGGAAAGTGGATTTACCGGCTCCTTGGAAATGAACATTTACATCAATTCCTTTCCATGCGAAAGATGCTCCTATACCATATACTAAGTTCGGAGTGGTAGTAGCACCAATAGCAACTTTGTCATTATCGTTTACAACGCCATCACCATTTACATCCTTATATTTGATATCTCCAGGCTGCACTGTACCGAACTCTTGTTTCGGGCTGGTACGAATATCATCGTAATCAGCAAACAATCCCTCAGCTATCAGTCCTTTAACTTGATCTACACGATACCCTTTTTGATATAAATAAGAATAGACTTGATTCTCTTCATCCTTTTCAAGTACCTCATTCTTACTATAGGTTATATTCCCACGAATAGTCATATCCACCTCACCCAACTTCTGCTTAAGAGCAAAATTACCATCAAAACCTTGAGATTTCACTTCACCTACATTCGCTTTAGGTTTGCTCTCAAGACCTGTAATTTCAGGTAAGAACTCACGTGTTAAAAAAATACCTGTACGTTTTTCGTGGAAATAGTCAACTGTCGCTGTAAATTTGTCATTAAATAAAGAAAGATCAATACCCAAGTCATCCTTGGTCGCAACTTCCCAAGTAATACCATTAGAAGCCATCTGAGTGTAACGAGTTCCTATGAATGATTTTCCATAATCACCAAATCCCCAGTTATATACATAATTAGGCTTTCCTTCGCTGTTATATCCTGTAGTAGCTATAGTATATAAGTATGGGAAACGGTTATTATCTCCAATATTGTCATTACCTACCTTACCGTGAGAGTAACGTATTTTAAACATATTCATCCATTTCAGGTTATTCTTAACAAATGACTCTTCGGCAACGTTCCATGCAAGAGAAAAAGCCGGAAAGAAACCGAATTGATTTCCTGGTGCAAAATTTTCTGATCCGGTATAACCAAAATTGAAATCAACAAAGTAACGATAGTTCCAGTTATAAGTAAATCGTCCTGCTAACCCTTGATTACGTTTTGATACTCCATTCTTAATATCTGTACCAATATCTACTGTCCGTTTCTCACTATCTTGTGTATAACGGAAGGTAACTCCCCCATGATGATTTCCGAAAGCACGTTCCCAGCTTAACAGTAAATCAAGAAATTCACGGCGTTTACCAGAGCTACCACTTGATTGCGTCATGTCATATGCCGGGAACATTTTCTCATAAATAATCTCTCCCGTTTCTTGTCTGCGTCCGTTTGCTTTATACAAATCAGGTTGACGATGACGATTAATCCAGTTACTATTGTCTGTATCGTAACCAAAACGTCCTACGAACTTCAATCCCTTGGTAATGAAATCAAAATTTTGTTCTAATGTAACATTAGTTTGCACATTATTCTGCCAGTCTTCATTGTATCCAGTTTGTGTAGATGCAACCCATGGATTAAGTTTGTTTACATTATCCCGGTGGGAAATAGGCGCGTATCCATTGGAGTAGTATACAGGCGTTGCAATAGGATTGTATCCGAAAAGCATCCCCCATAACATCTCGTTATCGGCCAGTCCCGGACTATTACGTTTGGCTAATGAACCGGCTATACCTAGTTTCAATAAAGTCGATTTGGTGATATCTATGTCAACATTCATACGATAATTCCACTTTTTATAGTTGGCGTTTGTATCGTAATCATCACGTAACGTTTGGTCTGTGTTATACATACCTTGATCCTCCGTATAACTTGCAGAAACAAAATAACGAGCAGTGTTACCACCGCCGTTCATGTTCAAGTTAGCACGATAACTCCATGCTCCGTTTTTTAGGATCAAATCCATCCAGTCTACATTCGGATAGAAATCCGGATCCATTTGTGTGCGAAATAACTCTAACTCTTCCGGTTGATAAGCCATTCCTAAATTGCGAGTCACTAATGCTTCGTTCATCAGACTGGCGTACGAAAGACCATCTACAAACTCCGGAGTGATAGTACGAGTATTATAAGAAGTTTCTACCTTGGCGTCAATATTGATTTTTCCAGCTTTACCACGTTTAGTTGTAATCAATACTACACCATTTGCACCTTTAGAACCATAAATGGCAGTAGCTGACGCATCTTTCAACACAGTGAATGATTCGATATCTTCAATATTAAGTTCGTCCAAACTGCTACGTTCAAAACCATCCACTAAAATATAAGCACTTGAGCTCGCTCCAAAAGTAGAAATACCACGTATCCAAAACTCAGAAGTACTTTTTCCTGGTTGTCCGGAAGTTTGTCGGGCAATAATACCCGGAACATTACCGGCCAAGGCGTTAGACATATTGGAGGTAGGGAAACGTTTTAAATCTCCCACATTCACATTGGTTACGGCTCCCGTCACTGTCAGTTTTTTCTGTGCCCCCATACCAGTTACTACAACCTCATCCAGTACGCTGGCCTCTGACTCTTTCATCTTGACATTAACAGTATGCTGTTCTTTTACAAGTACTTCTACATCATCGTATCCGATGTATGAGAAGACTAATCGATGATAAGGTTCCATTTTTATAGAGAAATTACCATTGATATCTGTAATGGTCCCCAAACCGGCTACATCCTTTACAGTGATATTAACACCAATCATCGGCTCATCTTGTGTGTCGGTAACCGTACCAGTCACGGTTATTGTTTGTTGTGCTGAAATCGTCAATGGGACAACTAGCATCAACAAAAAAATGGCTAAATATTTTTTCATAATCTGATAAATGTGTTTATTCGTTAGATTCCACTGTTGATTCATCTTCCGGCATATTCTCGTCACCGGCTGTATTCTCTTCTTGCTCCATTGAAATAGTGCGAATAGTATGTCCCACCTGATCATGTACATAAAAAATTTCTTTCGCATCATCGTAAACAAGTCCACTTACATCACGGAAACGAGCCACTTCTCGTAGGTCACCATCATCAGTTCCCCATTGGTTGCCGTCAGCTAAGGAAGTTGACGCTCCTCGCCCCGCATAGGTCGATACGATGCCTTCTGGAGTTACTTTACGAACACAGAAGTTTAATCGATCTACAAAATAGAAATCATACTCTTCTTCACCAGTGTAATCTGGATTTTTCACAAATACTCCTTGACAAGGATTATTCATACGGGCCTCGGTTCCTACATCATCCTTATAGCCTGACTGTTTATATCCCCCGACAAAATTATACGGTGTAATAAATTCCTTTTTTATCTCGTCATAGTCGGAACGCATGAAATAATGATTGTTAATCACACCAAAATAAGCATACTTTCCAGTAGGATGGATGAATATCTGAAATTCCCAACTTGGATCAGCAATAGTAAATAACTGCTTAAAAGTATTAGGGTTGTTCTTTACTATAGGATCCCAGCTTTCCCCCTTCTTAATAGTTTTGAAGTAATCAACCAAGTCTAAACGAAATACTTGTCCCTTTTCATAACTATTGAAATACAATTCTCCGTTGATTGGATGAATAGTAGCTCCATTACATTGCTTGTAAGCAGCTATCAATTGTATATCAGACCTATCATCGAATGTACCATCCGCATTGCGTTTAATAATATACACACTAGGACTTTCATCTCCTTTACCGTCATAATCAATAGCTACAATCATATATTCCGCCTCATCAGCATATCCTTCTATCTTTCTATTGAAAGCAATGCTTCGTATACGGTTAGTAGGGATAGTATTGATATTCAATGGAGAAGAAAGCATGCGGTTTTTCAAATCGATCAACTGTATAGCTTTATGTCCATCGTAACAAATATACAAATGATCCTTATTCAACGGATCAAAAGCTAGTCGTCCGTTATCACTAAATCCACAGCATTTGACACCTTCCGGTCCATCAAATGGTCCATCTCTCCAACCTTGATCGTCACGATTATTGCGATAGCCACAAAGCGTACCTACCACCATCTTTTTCTCATAACTAAAAGCAGTACTTGCAGTCGTTGTTACTGAATTCTCTCCTTCCCCTACAGTGATCTCAATTTCACCACTAAAAGCTCCCGAAGGAACAAAACAGTAGACATAAGTACTTTTTACATTAATAACAATAGCTTCTTTACCTCCGATCTTCACTTTTACATTCGAAGCATCTGTACCGAAGTTTTCACCATAAATCAGTAGCTTCTGATAGGCTCCTCCCTCTTTCGGGGTAAAATCAGAAATTACTACAGGCTTTGATGGATCAAAGGTTTCAGTCTCTACATTTTCATCGTCTTTACAACTATAAATGCAAATTGTGAATAATGCCAGTAATGTCCACTGCCATTCCTTCAATACTTTTTTCATTTTACATTTCATGTTTTTCATTTTAGTTAATAATAAGTATATTAAAAATTAAATGCCTTATTTCATTTTACCCATAAGTACCTTCATCCAATGTCCTCCAATCACCGATCGAGCCTTGAAACCAGTCATCTGATTAGTTTTTGTATCATACCAGTCACTAATTGGAACACGGGAAATTGTTTCATTGACATATTTATAAAGAGGATCTACAAACTTTTCAAAAGTTATTTGGTCAGAGGACATAGCTGCCGTCCACATTATCCAATCGGATTTTGTGTAATCTTTCCGAGAATCCAATGGTAATCCATATGGATTCTGTTTGGTCAAATAATAATTGATTTCTTTGTCGATTACATTATTGGGGAAGAGATTCAGCCCCCACATCTTATCCCAAATCATGTTATACTTTTGACTCCAAGTGTCTTCACGGTCAAAGGCCAGACGATAATGATCTCCTTCATTTGCCATTTCTTCCCATTTAACCGCCATTTTCTTGGCTATAGTAGCATACTCATCTGCTACATCATTAAATCCTAACATCCTGGCGATCTCGCTGTAACCAGCTATTCCCATGATTGCTTTCACTGATAAGTTCGCATTATGAGCCCAATGCCCGGCAAAATCATCAGTACACAACTGGTTACTCGGGTCCTGTCCAAACTGCCTTTTATTATTGTAATCAACTAATATACAATAATATATCGTCTTTTGTATTGTCTTTGTGTTGTCTGTTTAGGTACAAAACAGTATATGTAAATCGATAATTGTGTCGTAATATAAAAGGTGGATGATAATAGATTTAAAATCTTAAAAAAATCTATTAAATAAAATATAATTATATTTACAACATATAAAAGAAATATATTATAAAACAAACAATTCTATTTTGCATAAATCATTATTGCATAGTAAATTAAAACATATAATACAAACAAAAAAAGATATATATACCAAATACGAATAAGATAAAACATAATGAGGAATTCATGATGCCATATGGTGTAACTATGAAACATAACAGGAAGCAATGAGGTTTCAAATGGTTAAGGAGAATATGGATAATGTAAACATATATAATCTAAAAATATGATAGTGTATCATGCCTGGCTGACTTGACTTCATTTTTGCATAAGATTTGCTGCACTATTATGTATAATATATAAGAAAGAATTAAATAATGTAGCTTTGAATTAATTTTGGACTGCATAAGAGACATATCTGACACCCGGGTGTCGGTATACATAAAATCCGGGTGTCAAACAAACCTTAGATACTATTGATTTTTTCTGCTTTACTATAGTGAATAGGGCGGTGATGTAGCCTGTATTTATTCAGACTCCGAAAGGCATTTCTTACAGCTACCCCAAATTTGCAAGTTTAGCTCGCAATTCTTTGAGTCTTTTAGCAGCCTGTTGATTATCGACCTTAATATATCGCATAAAAGCAGCGGGACTTTTATGACCAGATATACGCATTAATTCTCCTGCAGGGAAACCAGATAAATACATATTTGTACAAAATGAGCGGCGGCACGTATGCGAAGATATCATTTCCCACTTTTCATATACTTTCTTTTCTCTTTCATTACCCTTCTTACGAACTATTTCGATTTTCTGCCTTAATTTAGCTCGACGTCCCAGTTCTTTGATCTTCTCATTGAACATATATCTCGGGATTTTAGGAAGGTCATAATTATACTTCTTAAGAATTTCAGGTACATAATCAATCATAGGAATAACAACAGCCTTATGTACTTTCCGCTGTTTAAGATTTATATTCTCATTGTCCAAATCAATATGCTCAGGACTTAATGTAGAAAGATCACTATATCGCAACCCGGTGAAACACCCGGTAATAAACACATCTCGGATTTCCTCCAATTGCTTGTCACCGGATAAATCAAGCTCATATATTGCAGCCAACTCTTTTTCACTCAAATAAATAGCATCAGTCTCTTCTTCTACTACTTTGAAATTTCTTAGGTCAATTGGCGGAATAACTCCTTTAACAATCTGATAATTCACAAAACCTTTCAATAATCGTATTATCTTTCCGGCGGAGTTAGTAAGTAGCCCTATTGTCCCATTTGGCTTTACAACCTTATGGAATAGATAATCCATAAACTCATTATAGAATGTCAGGTTTAGATTACGGAATGTTACCGGTTGTGATGAATACTTCTTGAAACCATTCAGATGTTTGCGGAGTGTTCTGTAGTCTTTGATTTGATCAGCGGAAACAGATGGTGTCTTTTCTAATATATATCGCTCTAATGCCTCAAACATATCTACCCGGTTAGGGCGCAGTCCATATTCTCTGTTTTTCTCCAATTCGAGCAGGACAAATTCTACAGTCGGATCTATGCCATTTTCTTTAGCATAAGTCAGAATGTCACCAAGCTTAGATGTGATCTTAATCAAACAGGTATCGATTTCATCATAGTTGGGGCATGCACGTTTAATCCACTTCTTTTTAGAATCCCAATGTTCGGGTCTAATATTGTATCCGGTAGATATAAGCGTACGTCTTGTTCGATCGTAATTATATCGAACATAAAGTACAGTAGTACCCTCTTGGGTAACGTACTTTGGTTTTATATATGGAGTATATTTTGCTATAGTAATAACCTGTATTGCATTCGTGATGCAAATTTACGAAAGGTATCTGAAATGACCAATACCTCTTTTGTTAAAGTTCCAAGCTTTCAGTTATTGGGGCATTTCCTCAAATAGTTTAGGAAAAATACTATTCAGAAAAGAAAAAAAACTGTTCAAACGGCCTTCTTTTAGCTTGTATACCTGTTAAAAGAAGGTTTGAAACATGAAAAAGACTAGATTTTATCCTTTCTTGAACATCTATTTTCCTATTTTATGTTATTAAATCCATTAATTTGCGGTGTTACAAATAAGATGCTATGAAAAACAAGTTAAGTAAACGAGTTCGGATTCACTAAGAAAACACGACTCTGCAACAACTTCTTTACTTAGCATTTTATACAAAATTTAAGAGTACTCATTTTAGATATTAGTTAATAGTTTTAAGGTACACAGAGATAACAAGAATATTAAGGTATAAAGATTGCAGTTTTCAAAGGTATTACTTAAGGTAAAAAGTAGAATAAAAGAGAATGTAGGTTTTGTTTTTCTTGAAGGTAAATAAGATTGATGAATGGATAACCTTAAATTTGTAGATAAAATAAAAGAAGTATTTATGAAGAAACTACTAGCCATGATGGCTCTTTCAGTTGGTTTAATGGTTAATGCTCAGACAGTTGACCTATTAAAGCCTTCTAAAGAAATAGCATTACGAGCCCCTTCGGTGCCCATTGTTGTTTCAGATCCATATTTTTCGATCTGGTCTCCTTATGATAACCTAATGGAAGGCAGTACAGAACACTGGACAAATGCCAAGAAACCTTTATTAGGCGCTTTGCGTGTAGATGGAAAAGTCTATCGTTTTTTAGGAAAAGATAAAATCAACTTGATTCCTATTGCCCCTATGACTAATGTAGAGCGTTGGGAAGCTGCTTATACTAACAATCAACCGGCAAATGGATGGCAAGAGCTGCAATTTGATGATAGCAACTGGAAGAAAGGCAAAGCTGCTTTCGGTAGCCGTGACATGCAACGCGTTCATACAGAATGGAAAGGTGATAATACCGACATTTATATTCGCCGCACATTTGATTTCAATGATAAGGATATAGCAGAAGATATTTACCTGATTTATTCTCATGACGATGTATTTGAACTATATCTGAATGGAGAAAAACTGGTTTCAACCGGTCTTGTGTGGAGAGATAATGTATCTCTGAAACTATCAGATGCGGCAAAGAAGAAACTCCGTAATGGCAAAAATGTAATTGCAGCACATTGCCATAATACGACAGGAGGCTCATATGTCGATTTTGGCTTGTTCCGTGAAAAGGAGAATGCTGTAAAATTTGCAAATGAAGCTGTGCAAAAGTCTGTTGATGTATTAGCAACTTCTAGCTATTATACATTTGCTTGTGGACCAGTAGAACTGGATATCGTATTTACTGCTCCTCAATTAATTGATGACCTGGATTTACTATCAACTCCAATTAACTATGTTTCTTATCGTGTTCGTTCGCTAGATAAAAAAGAACACGATGTGCAATTCTATATAGAAACAACTCCAGAATTGACCATCAATGAGAGTAATCAGCCGACTATCGCGCGTACATTGTCTAAAAATGGTATTAGTTATGTAGAAGCAGGCTCTATTGACCAGCCAATATGTGACCGTAAAGGTGATTTGATTTGTGCTGACTGGGGATATGTATACCTTGCAGGTGTAAATGGAGCTGGAAAATCAGTAAGTCTAGGTGATTATTATGGAATGAAAGAGTCATTTGTTAAAAATGGAACATTAGCTTCTTCAAAGACAAAATGGGAAACTCGCAAGGAGGAAAATACTCCAGCCATGGCATATACACATAACTTAGGCATGGTTTCTCAAAATGGAAAAGAAGGCTTTATGATGATTGGCTATGATGACATTTATTCCATAGAATATATGTATGAAAAGCGTATGGGATATTGGAAGCATGATGGTAAGGTTACAATCTTCGACGCTTTCGAGAAATTGAGAGACAACTATTTGTCCATAATGGAACGTTGTCGTGCCCTTGATGAATTAATTTATAACGATGCGGAAAAGGCCGGTGGTAAGAAATATGCGGAGATTTGTTCTGTATCTTATCGTCAAGTGATGTCTGCTCACAAGCTGTTTACAGATAAAGAGGGCAATTTGCTATGGTTTTCTAAAGAAAATAATAGTAATGGCTGCGTAAATACGGTTGATTTGACTTATCCTTCTGCTCCTCTTTTCTTGGTTTATAACCCTGAATTAGTAAAAGCGATGATGACGAGTATCTTCGAATATAGTGCTAGTGGACGTTGGAATAAACCTTTTGCTGCACATGATCTTGGAACTTATCCGATTGCGAATGGACAAGTTTACGGTGGTGATATGCCGATTGAAGAAAGTGGCAATATGGTAATCCTTGCTGCAGCTCTTGCAAAAGTCGAAGGAAATGCTGATTATGCCAAAAAATATTGGGATATTTTGACGATTTGGACCAACTATCTTGTAGAGTATGGACAGACCCGGAGAACCAGTTGTGCACGGATGATTTTGCCGGGCATTGGGCTCATAATGCGAACTTGTCAGTGAAAGCAATTATGGGAATAGCTGGTTACAGCGAGATGGCTAAAATGTTAGGATTTAATAATATAGCAGATAAATATGCTACTATAGCCAAGAAAATGGCGGTTAAATGGGAGGAAATGGCAAATGAAGGAGATCATTATCGTCTGGCCTTTGACCGTGAAGACACTTGGAGTCAGAAATATAACATGATCTGGGATAAGATGTGGAATCTGAATCTCTTCCCTAATAATGTAATCGGCAAAGAAATCAACTATTATTTAACGAAACAGAATCCTTATGGATTACCATTGGATTCTCGGAAAGATTACACAAAGTCTGATTGGATTATGTGGACGGCAGCTATGTCTTCTGATCAAGCAACTTTTGAGAAGTTTGTAGATCCTCTTTATAAATATGTCAATGAAACGATTTCCCGTGTTCCAATTAGTGACTGGTATGATACAAAAACTAATCAGATGACTGGGTTTAAGGCTCGTTCGGTAATCGGAGGACATTGGATGAAGATACTAATGGAGAAAATGTTGAACAAGTGATGAGCTAATCCAATAAAAGTGAAATTATTCAATATATTTTAAACACTCATCCGTATTATACTAATTATAAGATGTATAATATCGGTGACAAAATTTATTTGCTATGAAAAGAAAAGAACAAATGTTTTGGTTTTTAAGCCATAACAAGATGTGGTGCATTCCACTCTGTCTGACTGCATTTTCATTATTGCCTAGTAGTTATATTCACGCCACTAGTATAATAGATGAAAATACATTAATAGTGAACTCTACCCAACAACAACGTATTGTAAAAGGCACTGTTATTGATGCCAATGGTGAACCATTAATTGGAGTCAATGTAAAAGAAGTAGGGGGAACTACCGGTACAATCACTGATATAAATGGTGAATTTTCTCTAAATGTTGCTCCTAAAACAAGATTGGAGATTTCTTTTATCGGTTATCAAACACAAAATGTTGCTGTAGGAGAGTCGAGACAAATTACTGTGACCTTACAGGAAGATACGCAAGTTTTAGATGAAGTAGTCATTACAGGTTTCGGTATGTCACAAAAGAAAGCAACGTTGACAGGGGCTGTGTCTTCTATTAAATCCGAAGAAATTGCCCGTTCTTCTGCTGTTACTGCAGGTGGAGCTTTAGTTGGTAAAATTGCAGGTGTAAATACTCGTCAACAAGATGGACGCCCTGGGGCTGAAACAGCTTTGCAAATTCGTAATATGGGTACTCCGTTATTTGTAATTGATGGCGTTATTTCGGATACAGGGCAGTTTAGTCAGATGGATTTTAACGATATCGAGTCTATATCTGTATTAAAAGATGCATCAGCTGCTTTGTATGGTGTACGTGCTGCGAATGGAGTAGTAGTTGTTACTACAAAGAAAGGTAGCCGTAATTCTAAAAATACAGTTTCTGTTAACGCCTATTATGGCTGGCAAAAAAACTCCAAATATGTTAGCCCCGCTAATGTAAAAGATTATGTTCATGCATATGTAACTGCAGAAACATTTTCTGGGCGTAATGATGATTCTCGTCGTTATAGTAAAGAAGAATATGAAAAATGGATGAGTGGTACAGACGCTAAATATCAAGGATGGGACTGGGAAGATTATATCTGGGTAAGTGCTCCGCAATATTATATCAATACGAATTTCTCTGGAGGTACAGATAAAGCAAATTATTATGTAGCAGTATCCCACATTAATCAAGATGCAACTATTCGCAATTATGGCGGATTTCGTCGTACGAATGTGCAAATGAATATTGAAATGAATGTAAATGAACGTCTTAAAGTAGGTGCAAGCATGAATGGACGCATTGAGGATCGTCGTCATCCTGGAGTACCGGGAGGTGATGATACATGGCTACCTCGTTTCGCAACAATGAAAAATCAACCAACCAAACGTCCATTTGCCAATGATAATCCCAATTATCCGCAGTTGGTATCTGATCAACCGGAAACTAATTTTGCAATTTTAAATTACGAAACAACAGGAAAGGTCTCGGACGTATGGCGTGTAATTCAAATGAACGGTACTGCTGAATATGAAATTCTGAAAGGATTAAAATTCAAAGGAATGTTGGGGTACTATTATGCATACAACGAACTGGATAACCAAGAGTTCACCTATGAATTATATGGCTATAATGAACAAACAGACAGCTACTATGTAACCAATCGTATGTCAAACCCTTATCGTGAACGTAATCGTGAGAAGGTAGAGGATCAATTTTCAAACTTCCAGTTAAATTTTGATCGTAAATTCGGGAAACATGCAGTCGTTGCCGTAGCTGGATTTGAGGCAAGTCAACGTAAACGCCCTAAAATGTGGATTCATTCTACACCGGTTTCTAATGCAATGGATTTGATTCGTCTGAAAGAAATTCAAGAGTTTAATGACGATGGAAATAGAACAGAGGCTCGTATGGGTTATTTGGGACGTATCAATTATAGCTATGCTGACAAATACTTAATTGAATTAATAGCTCGCTGGGATGGTTCATGGAAATTTCGCCCAGACAATCGTTGGGGATTCTTCCCATCAGCGTCATTGGGTTGGCGTATTTCTGAAGAAAATTTTTGGAAAGAAAGCAAACTTGGTGAGATCGTTACTAACTTTAAACTACGTGGTTCATATGGAGAAGTTGGTGATGATGCCGTTTCTGACTATTCTGCTTTTGATTACCTACCTGGTTATAATTACAACAGTGGTGGTGCTGTAATTGATGGGAATTGGGTAGTAGGAACCTCTACTCGCGGACTACCTAACCAGACACTATCCTGGATGACAGCGAAGATTCTAGACATTGGCGTAGATTTAGGTTTTCTCAATAACCGTTTGAATGTTCAATTTGATTATTTTCGTCGTGTACGTGATGGAATTCCTGAAGCCCGTTATGATGTATTAATACCGAATGAAGCAGGTTTTAGTCTACCAAAGGAGAATCTGAAATCAGATATGCATAAAGGTTTTGATGCCTCAATTACGTGGACTGACCATATCAATGACTTCAATTATAGCATTGGTGGCAATATAACCTATTCCAGATTCTGGGATTGGGAGCAGTATAAGCCACGTTTCAGTAATTCATGGGATGAATATCGTAACAGCATTTGGCACCGTGTAGGATACGTAAACTGGGGATACGAAGCTATCGGTCGTTTTCAAAACTGGGAACAAATTGCTAATTATCCAATTGATAATGACAGAAAAGGTAATCGTACGGTAGTTCCAGGGGATATTATGTATAAGGATCAAAACAATGATGGTGTAATCAATTATTTAGATGAACGTCCTATTGGATATCGTGTAGATAGTACTCCTACTCTTAATTTTGGAATTAATCTTTCCGCATCATGGAAAGGATTTGATTTGGCTATGGATTGGACTGGCTCTGGTATGACATCATGGAATCAGTGTTATGAGACAGCCCGTCCGTTTCAGAATGATGGAAACAGCCCTGATGAAGTGTTGAAAGACGCATGGCATTTATCTGATATATGGGATGCTAACAGCCCCTTAATTCCGGGTAAATATCCGATGATTCGTCTAAATACTGATGAAACTAGTGCTTATGATAAAAGTTCATATTGGTTACATAATGTAACTTATCTAAAGTTACGTAATCTGGAAGTTGGTTACACATTCCCCAAAACATGGCTAAACAAGACTGGCATTAGTAATTTAAGACTGTTCGTTTCAGGTACAAACTTACTGACTCTATCAAACCTTTCTGTCATGGATCCGGAATGTGCATCTGACAATGGTTTGGATTATCCTCCGATGCGAGTAATAAATATTGGCGTAAACCTAAAATTTTAATAAACAATGAAAAAATATTTATATACAATAATGACTGCTACAATGTTATCATTAGGTAGTTGTAGTGGATTCTTGGATACAAAGCCTGATACATTATTAACCCAAGATCAGACTTTTGGTGACCCTACATTGGTTAAATCAGTATTGGCTAATTTTTATGGACGTGTCACAATAGGACAACGCATTGATGACTGGGATCAATGGACGATGCTGGATGAAGTAATTCATTTCGACACAAATAGTGACGAGAATATTGACAGAAACAAATGGCGTACGTATGATTATACCCTAGTACATGATCTTAATCAGTTCCTAGAAGGCATTAAACCTTCAGACGCCGTAGATGAGGCCACGAAAACAGCTTATATAGGTGAAGTACGTTATATCCGTGCATGGCTTTATTTCTGTATGGGACGTACTTTGGGTGGTGTACCTATAATAAATGATGAGATATTCAATTATACTCCAGGTATGGATATCACAACTCTACAGGTACCTCGTTCTACTGAAGCCGATTTATACGATTATGTTATTTCAGAATGTCAGGAAGCGGCTAAAATGTTAACAAAGGATACTAATAAAAACTCCGCACGCGCTAATTACTGGGTAGCGAAAATGCTGGAGGCACGTGCAGCTTTGACTGCAGCTTCATTAGCGACCTATAATACTACTGAAGCACATCCGCAATTGCGCACAAATGGCGGAGAAGTGGGGATACCTCCTTCCAAAGCTCAAGAATATTACAAAACAGCACTAGCAGCAGCAAAGGATGTCATAGAGAATGGACCTTACAAACTAATGTTAGCATCAGAACAGACTCACAAAGCATATGCAGACAATTTTTATAAAGCTGTATGTCAAAAAGATGGCAATACGGAAGTCATTTGGTGCCGTGATTATGTTTCTCCAGGACAAACGCATCAGTTTACAAAAGGAAACTTACCCAAAAGTATAGAGCAGGATACAGGAAGTGACCGTTTATCTGTTTTACTAAATCTAGTTGAGGCCTTCGAGCCGCTTGACGCTACGGAAGAGCAAAAAGGAACAAGTGTACCATTTGAAATTGGCACCCCTGAAAATCCGGAATTCTTTACCGAACCAACTGAGCTATTCATGGAGCGTGACCCTCGATTGATGGGCTCCATTATTGTGCCCGGAGCTACTTTTGACAGTAAGGTCATCGAATTACAAGCAGGACAGCTACGAAAAGAAAATGGTTCATGGTCTGAAGTCACTGGAGCCCGTAATTCTTATGACGAAGAAGGGAAGTTAATCACAGCAAATAATGGGCCTTTTGGTGGTAATGACCGCGAAATAAATCGTACTGGTTTCTATGTACGCAAATATCTGGATGCTACCCCTTCTGCAGGTACTATCGGACGTGGTTCTGAAATGTGGAATGTTTATTTCCGTATTGCAGAGGCTTATATGATTGCTGCTGAAGCTAGCTGGGAGCTATCACGAAATAATACTGATACAGAAGCACTGAAATATATTAATGCTGTGCGTAGTCGGGCTGGAATTCTTCCATTAAACACGATTGATCATAAAAAAATCATGCATGAATATCGGGTAGAATTTGCATTTGAAGGTAATCGCTGGTGGGACTTGAAGCGCTGGATGGAAGCGAGTAAAATATGGACTGGTGAACCAACAGCAAGAACTTCACAACGCCTAGGATTATGGCCATTTAAGGTGGTTGCTTCAGGTGATCCTAATGATGGGAAATGGGTATTCATTGAAAAAGATATGCAAAAATTGGATTTATGGCGTCGCCCGTTAAAATGTACAGACGCACAATATTATTCAGAAATTGATAATGGTTGGATTAATAATAATCCGAAGTTAGTGAAAAATCCTTATCAGTAACTTAAAAAGAAAAAATGAAGATGAAAACAATATCGAAAATATTTTCAATGGTCATCTTGTCGGCTTTCTCATTAATGAGCTGTACAAAAGATAATTATGATGAACCAACTTCTTTTATAAAAGGGCGTGTGGTTTATAAAGGAGAGGCTTTACAATTACGTGGCAATGAAGCCGTCAAACTGCAGTTATATCAGCGCGGCTATCAAAAGCATGACCCCGTAGAAGTTTTTGTAAACCAGAATGGAGAGTTCTCCATTTGTATTTTTGATGGGGAATATCAACTGATTACCAAGGCTGGTAATGGTCCTTGGAGCGATAAAGGTCGTGACACTATTGAAATAAAGCTGAATGGACTTGCTACACAAGATGTTGAAGTGACTCCTTATTATTTAGTAGAAGATGCTAAAATGACTCTAAATGGTAATAAGGTTAATGCTTCATTTAAAGTAAATAAAATAGCAGGTACTGGTATTGACCGTATGATCATGTTATTAAGTACCACACAATTTTTGAGTGATGCTGAACATAATGTAGATCGTTATGACGAAACAGAGGATCTTATACAATACGATGAAACTGGTAAAATATATACTTTTGCCACTAGAGACTATAGTAATAATAGTATGTTTCAAACAGCTTTAAAAAGGGGGACATTATTTGGACGTATTTGTCTATGGCCCCAAGGCTCTGATCAAGGAATATATTCGGAAGTATTCAGACTTAAATAGAATAAATTCTATATATGATAAATGAGAGGTTGTGTCAAAACGTTGGCACAACCTCATCTTATTAATATATCAATAAAGAATAAATGCAGCATACCATTCAGCATATATATAAGACACATGACAACGACGGGCTTCTCTATGCCTGGTTCTCATCCATGCATACACGCGTAGATATCATACTCAGTTGTCAGAAATCGGAGAAAGAATTAATGTCTGCAGTCAATCATATATACGACACGCTCTGCCAACTGGAAAGAACAGCCAATTATTATGATCCTTCAAGTGAACTGGCTTTAGTCAATCAGGCAGCTTCTACAACTCCCGTTGTGATAAGCCAGTCTCTCTTTTCGATGATCGCGCTGTGCATAGAATATCATAAAAAAACAATAGGATGTTTCGACATCACCATTCATTCGGAGAACTATAACCAAGATACAATACATTCAATACATCTATCACCTGAAGCATCAAGCATCTTCTTCCACCAAGCAGGTACTGCCATAAATCTATCAGGATTTCTTAAGGGCTATGCTTTGGACAGAATCAAGGAAATAGTAAATACTCATAGAATAGGAAATGCTTTGATAAGCATAGGAAACAGTTCTATACTCGCTTTGGGCAACCATCCTTCCGGTATGGGATGGAAAGTAGGCTTTAGAAATCAGACAAATAGTGTCCAAAGCGACAAAGACCAGTCTATACTCCTCAACAATGAATGCCTGACCACTTCCGGTAATGACTCATGTGAGCGTAAACACATTATTTCTCCTTGGAGTGGCCAGCCACTGGAAGGAGTCAGACAAGTAGCTGTAGTAACAAACGATGGAACAACAGGCGAAGTTCTTTCAACCAGTCTATTTGTGGCAAATCAAGAACAACGCAAAGTACTAACGGCCGAGTTTCTTCCCTCAATAATTATTGATTTGTAACCGTACCGGATGGCTTAGGCAACGGAGTATTCACAGGAAGAGGAATACCCAAATCCGGCATTCCGTTAGCATCCCATCCTATCTTCTGCAATCGTGGATTACGGGTTTCCGACTCTCCTGTATTCCCACTCGGGATGCTCCTCGCCTGATATAACACATACCATTCTGTTCCATCGGGCGAAGGTATAAACGAAAGACCAGCCGGTCCGTATACTCCATCTTCCGGCTTCTGCTGAAATACAGGAACAGGACTTTTCTTCCAAGAAGCAGGGTTCAACAAATCACTGTCCGCATCGGCAGTCAACATTCCGGTACAATAATAGGGAGACCAACAACCACTGGCTGAATAGTATACAATCACCGTTTGATTATCCTTGGAATGGAAATACTGAGGGCTTTCATTCACATAAATCGGATAAGCCGTCCGTCCGCCATCCGGATTAATCCATTGCCGTTCCCATTCATATTCCGGCTGCGAGATCATGACTCTTTTCGTAGCCAATGTCCAGGGATTTTCCATTCGGGCTATATAAATGCATTGTGTTTCACTGCCAATTCTGCGATTAGGCCAGCCTGACCACAGAAGATAAAGTTCCCCTTTATGCTCAAAAGTGGAAGGATGTATCCCCCAATTCCATTCCGGATTGGTCATGATCGCTCCTTTCATACGAAACTCCCCTTGCATTGGATCAGGAGAGTCATTTTCAATCACATAAATTTGGTGATTATCCGTATTCCCGTCATCAGCCGCAAAATAGATATACCATTTGCCATCGATATTTCGGATTTCAGGATTCCAGAGATGATAAGAGTTTGAAGGATCTTTGGGTACCCAAACTTCCTTACAGGTGGAGCGGGGCATGTCAGTAATGTCGGTAGTTACCCATAAGAATATTTGATCATTGGTCTCATGGGTATAATAATATTTTCCATCATGGTAAATCGCATTTGGATTAGGGCCTTCCGTAAACAATGGATTGACATAAGTATCTTTTTCAGCATCTTCTGTCTTCCCGGCATGTTTGGAATTACAAGAAATGTTCAACAGAACAGAGAAGGATAACAGGCATAAATAGATTCTCATAGTTACATTATTTTTAAGATGATACAAAGAAAAGACTTTTTTTCCATTAACCGTTAACAAAGCGAAAATAAAAATCGAATTTAGAATATCATTCTTCCGTCATGCCACAATCTGTTCAGATAATTGACACAAAAAGAGAAAAGATTCTCTGTAAATAAAAAACATTATATCATCAAAGACAAAAAGAATATTTTGAAGTCAGCGCTAGTATTTATTTAAAAAATATCAACCTATGCTGCGTTCATATCCAATCGTTTATTAATAAATTCTTTCATCGTTTATTATAAACGGTATCCAAGTTTATTATAAACATTCATATCTTTCCTACAGGAATAAATATCACTTTTTAGCAACAAAAAGGGCTGTAATCCCTATAAAGAATCACAGCCCTTAGCTTGTAGCAGACCAATCAGCAAGCATTACCCGAAGCAGAAATGCATGCCATCTGTTATTATATTATACTTAAATATACTAATTTTCCATCTATATTATCAATCTTATCGAATTTACAGTCTGTTGCTACTTACAAATATACAATATAAAAAACGGTTTGTCAAGTCCTGCCCCATCTTTCATTAACAGACCAGAATCAGACTTTAGGATCAGCATCCGAAGAAATCTCTGCTGATTCTCCTGAATTCAAAAGCTGGCTAATATATTCCTTAGGAAGAACACCATACTGTACCTTGAAACATTTGGCAAAATAGGAGGAGGAAGTAAATCCTACCTGTGCCGCAACCTCAGAAATACGTGTACCTCCCCGGATTAATTCAGCCGCCTTATTCATACGCAGAGCCTTCAGGTAATCATTGGGCGACATACCCGACAATGCCTTTATCTTTCGATAGAAATTAGAACGGCTCATGTTCATTTGCTCTGCAAGAGTATCAATGGAGAAGTTCTCGTCTGCCAGCTGGTCAGCAATGACTTCCTGTATCTTAGCAACAAATTCACAGTCTCTCTGAGACATCGCAAGCTCTGCTGAAGTCTGAGTCGCATTTCCGGATAAACTAGCCATCAACTTATGGAAAGACTGCCTCAACCGGAGCAGGTTCTCAATCTGCTTGTGCAGTTGCTTGATAGAGAATGGCTTCTCTATATACACATCGGCTCCACATTCAAGGCCTTCCACCTTAGACTCTAAGGTTGTTTTTGCCGTCAGCAGAATAACCGGAATATGTGAGTAATCTATTTCAGATTTTACTTTACTACAGAGTTCCAAACCGTTCATTTCCGGCATCATGACATCACTGACTATAACATCTACACTTTCTTGTTCAAGTATCTCAAGAGCTGCACGTCCATTCGAAGCTTTCAGCACACGGAACCAAGCCAGCAATGAATCGCGTGTCAGGTTCAATAGTTCGACATTGTCTTCCACCAACAATACAGTGAATTTCTTTCCCGAGAATTCCGAAGAAATATTCTCTGTCGTCCCCTCACTTTCAGAATGTACCTCAACGATGTCGGTAGTTTCTTCTACCGCCTCCTTGTTCAAAGGAAGAGATAACACAAACGAAGAGCCTTGCGGTTCGTTATCTTCAAGACGAAGGCTACCTTGATGAGCCTCTGCCAGAGATTTTGCAAAAGCCAATCCGATACCAGTACCTGTTGCCGTGGCTACCTTGTCATCCGGCATCTGATAGAAAGCTTCAAATATTTTCTCTTTCTGCGAGTCAGGTACTCCACGACCATCATCACTCACATATATTTCATACCCCGCATCATTTGCCACAAGTTTCAAATCAATGCGTGCACGGGCATATTTGATAGCATTACTTATCAGGTTCACCAAGATCTTACTCAGCTTTTCCCGATCAACCATCGATACCAATTCCTGATCGGGTACCGTCAACACCAATTCAATACCTTTCAACTCCGCAGGACTAGTGAACTGGCTATATATATCATTCACAAGCTCCTTTATATCACAGCTCACCAAATTCAATTGCAAAGCTCCGTTTTCCATCTTCTGAAAGTCGAGCAGCTGATTCGTAATGCCTAAAAGGTAATTCACATTCTTATCTATCACAGACAGATATTTCGCTTCTTTTCCTTCATGCTCTATCTCTTGCAGCTTTTCAAGAGGCAAACGTATCAGACTGAGAGGGGTACGTATCTCATGTACCAAATTAATAAAGAAGCCGATCTTTGATTTATAAACTTCCTGTTCTTTAGCAATCTGGTATTTCTCCATCCGACGTTTGTATTTGTGCTTGACACGGAGATTCCAACGCCAGGCAATCCAGGCAATCCACCCCATCAGCAGGAGGATATAAATAAAATAAGCGAAAGAACTACGCCACCAAGGGGGAGTAATCACTACCTTCAGAGTAGTGGTTTTCTCGTTCCACTGATGATCATTATTAGAACCGCGCACTTCAAACTCGTATTCTCCGGGAGGCAGATTGGTGTAAGAAGCGGAGTTGTTCTCGGAATTGGTAATCCATTCCTTATCGACCCCTTTCAATATATAAGAATATCTGTTTCTTGCCGGGTCTTCATAACTGAGTGCTACAAAACGAATCGTGAAACTATTATTTTCATAAGACAAGGTTATCTTGTCAGCCATATAAACCGGTTTTCCCAGTTGAAGCAGTTTCTTCACTTCCTGTTCATCATTCAGATAAGACAGACGGATATCAGTCACGTATACCGGAGGAATGTAGGCATTATCGACAAAACGCTCCGGCTGGAAAACATTAAAACCATTAATTCCGCCAAAATACAATTTGCCTTCGGAGGATCTTAAAGAAGACCGTGCCATAAATTGATTTCCCTGCAAGCCATCATTAATCGTGAACTGCCGGAAATGAGCTTTAGATATTGGATTAATCTTGAAAATCCCCGCATTACTGGATATCCAGAAGTCCCCCGTCTGATCTTGTTCAATGGAGTAGATCACTTTGTTGGGAAGTGAAGAATCAAATTCGATGAATGCTTCTGTTTTAGGGTCGAAGGAACATAATCCTCCCCCATTCGTGCCAAACCACATCACCCCTTTATTGTCCTCAAACACGGTGATAACCGAGTTACTGGTAATGGTAGTCGAATCTTCCCGTTCATGCTGGAAATGTTTCCAATGTCCGCTGAGGGTATTATAGGAGAACACACCGCTATTGGTAGTTGCTATCCACAGATTGTTGTACATATCCTCATATATATCGCCAACGGAGATCATAGAACCGATACTGGTGATAGTCATAAAATTGTCGGCATCCGGATTATACCGGCATAAGCCCCAGCTTGTTCCGACGAAGATTTCACCTTTCCGATCCTTATACATGCACAACACATCATTACTACAAATCGTATTGGGGATTCCCCGAGAATGTGTATATTCTTTTATCGAACCGGTACGCAGATTAAGAACACGTATTCCCTCGGCATAAGTACCAATCCAGAGACAATCACCGTCTAGCATCAAAGAACGAATATCGTATTTCTGCCCCTTTACGCCTCCGATAGGATGCTCCGTAAGTTCCCGTGTAACGGCATTGAAGAAATATAAACCACTCTGGGTACCAATCCAGATGTTTCCGTCCTTATTTTCACAGAATGGTCCGACCACCTCTCCCGCTCCCGGTATCCCCGACAGATAAGCGGGGGAATAGTAATCAAAACGTTTGGTCTGTTTAGACATGTAGTTGATACCGCCCAAGTTCGTCAATACCCATAGAGCACCTTCCGCATCCCACATCATACCGTTGATGGTCTGGTCACTTAAACTTCTCGGATCAGCCGGATTATCTGCACGAAGAAAAGTTTTCAACTCACGATTGAATAGATAGAGTCCGTTATCGGTTCCTACCAGCAATTCATTCTCTGTATATTTGAGCAGGCTGCGAACCGCACCGAAATTCAACGAAGGAGCCATATAATTCTCAATGATTCCGGTTTCATGATTCAACCTCCCTAGCAAATTGTTACCTGCTCCCAACCATACTTCTCCCTCGATATCCAACACGCAATTGATCTTGTAACTATCCGGAGAATTCACATCTGATGAAACTCTATACGATTGCAGAAATTTACCGTTTTCATCGAAACAAAGTAGCCCTTCCTGAAGTGAAGAAGCATATACTTTCTTCTTATCATAACTTTGGCAAACATCCCAGACAAAAGAAGTCTGAATGCTATTCTGAGTCAACACCTCAGTCTCGGGATCATAAATAAAAAGCCCCTGTCCTAACGTGGCAATCCAAAGAAGCCCGTTCTCTGTCTTTATAATCTTCTTGATCTCACTACTGACGTATACACCGTACTGAGTAGTCTTATCGAAATAAGAGAAACGGTCCGTTGCCCGATCATAAATATACAGTCCGGAGTTAGTTCCGACCCATATATTCTGATCTTCCTCAATCAACGCTTCAACGAAGTTGTTCTCCAATGAGAATTTATCGTTCAAGACATTCCGATAAACTTTGTTGCCCCGACCGTCATAGCGGTTCAGACCGTCACTGGTGCCCAGCCAGATAAATCCATAACTATCCTGTATAGCACACCATACCGTATTATGTGACAAGCCATCTTCCACCTGATATTTCTTAAAGGAGAAATAGGGAGATGCAGACAATGGTTCGAGCCAAAAGGCCAGTAAAAGTATCAGTATTTTTGTTAACTTCATACTAAGTGTGTCTTATATTTAGATTAACGATTCAACCAAGGTTCCGGATTCAATTTTTCTTTCTCTCTGCGCAACTGGAAATGCAATACCGTTCGTCCGTTATCTGCGCCATCAGAAAATATCTGTCCGATAGCCTGCTTTGTACTCACTGTATCACCGGACTTCACCGAAGCAGAAGAAAGATTACAGTAAACGGAAATATAATTACCATGCCGGATCAGAACATTAAATAGTCCGTTCAACTGGAACACAGCTGCTACCTTACCATCAAAGATGGCACGAGCCTGTGCCCCCGGCTTTCCTTGAATATCAATTCCTTTGTTGTCCAGCTTCACATTACGAAGTCCTTCAACAGCGTACTGTCCATAACGGCTGGTTATGATGTAAGGTCCGGATATGGGCATCGGAAGTTTTCCACGGTTAGCAACAAAGCTACCGGACAGCTCACGATCCGCCTTACTCATCGTAAAAGCATCCAATGGTTCCGACTTCGGTCTGGCAACTGTTCCGGTTCCGGAGGAAGTTTTGTCCTTAGCATCCGCCTTCTTACGGGCTGCCGCTTCTCGGCGAGCCTCTTCCTGAGCACGTTTGCGGGCGCGTTCTATTTCTTCTGCGATCAATCGGTCGATACGGGCATTCAGTTGATTTGCTTCCCGTCTCTTCTTATTCACCTCACTCTGCAGCCCTTTCTGTTTCTTTTGCAGATTGGCCACCAGCGTACGCTTCTCTTTCTCCTGAGCCTCGAGTTTCGCCTTTTCGTTCTCACGTTCTTTCAGCAATCCCTCCTTGGCAGCTTTCACTTGCTCACGTTCCGCTTTTTTCTTCCGTATCTGCTCCTGTTTTTTTAAGATTTCCTCTCCCTGCAAACGCTGATAGGTAGCATATTCGCGCACATAACGTAAACGACGGTAGGTTTGCCCCAAATTCTTGGCAGAGAAAATAAACATCAGCTTTTCTTCAATTGATTTATTCTTATAGAGATACTGAACAGAAGCTTCGTACTTCTTCTTTTTCTCTTTCAGATCCTTTTCAAGACTATTCAACTGACGGTTCAGGGATACTAATTCACGTTCGATACTCTCCACATCATTATTGATGGCAAGTATATAACGTTTCCGCTCCTCAATCTGTCCCGTCAATGCCGCCAGACCATTCAACTGACTGCCTACATCCTTCTTTGTATTCTGCAAAATCGACTCTGTCTCGGCGATCTGCTTCTGCAGCGCACCGCGCTTACTCTCCAACTCACGAATCAACTTATTCGATTGGGCAGAAAGCGGAATTGCCAGCCAAAGGCTGCTTATCAGAATTACAAAGAGGCGTTTTTTCATAATAAAGTCATCAACATTTTCATTAGCTCTTCCAAAGAAACCTGACGGTATCTGGAAGTCAGTTCGGTCGGAGTGATCGACACTTCTTTGGTCGAAAACTCATATAATTGTACTTTTGCTTTCTCCAATTTGGGGATTCCCAAATCTTTTCCGGATAGTTCCGTCTTTCCACCGGGACGGGAAGCATCCGTCAGCAGTTTCTCCAACTGAGAAAATTCTACGTTCTTCGACAATATTTCTTTCAGCTCACTCTTGGTTGCACGTACAAACCGCTTATTCATCCGGTCGACAAACAACAGTTCGGAGGGAGTAACCTCAATGCGCGCCACTTCCGTACGGATAATGGGCATCAACAAGGAGATCTGTACCCGTTCATGACTTTTCATCTTCATGGTACCGCCAACTGACATACTTCCGTTCTTACTTGGAATTGTCAGCTGGAGTTTGGAAGCCAGATAACTGGGTGCCGTCACTTCCGGCACCGTTGTCATCAGATGCTTTGAGCTTTTACAACCTGCCAATACGACTGCAATCAACAAAAAATAAGCGATTCTTCTCATTCTGCAATGTATTTTTTCTTTTCTATTTTCTGTTTCAATGTTTTCGACTCACTGCCCATCTCCAGTGCTTTCTTCCAATAGGAAAGCGCGCCATCCACATCTCCAGTCATATAATAGATATCCCCGCAATGTTCTACGATCACATCACTCTTTTCATCATCACTTTTCATGGCATTATCTATGTAAATACGAGCTTCCGCATAATTTCCCTTTTCAAAAAGAATCCATGCATATGTATCCAGATAAGTAGCATTATTCGGTTCTGCCTTTACAGTCTTGTAACTCATTTCTTCCGCTTTATCCAGATCACGGCGCTCTACTGACAAGTAATAAGCATAGTTGTTCAACGCACCAATGTTGGAAGGATTGTAGACCAGTGCTGAGTCATAAGCAGCATAAGCCTCCTTCATCTGTTTCTGAGTATGATACATATCACCCAAAATAGAATAGAAGTCTGAGACGACCTCCTTCTTGCTGTCAGCTGTCGTATGTTCCAATGCTCTCTTACAAATACTGACCACACTATCCGGCTGTTCTGCCTGATTATAGGCAATGGCCAGATAATAATAAAATTCCAGCGCATCCGGAGTCGCTTCAATACCCGGCTCGCAAACCTTAATGATCTGCTTGTAATCCTCTTTTCTTACGGCAGTTCCAACCAACATCATACGAGCAGCTTTATTAGTAGGGTCTAAGTCAACCACTTGTTCCAAAACAGGAACTGACTCTGCCTCCATATTCTTCGACAACAGATATTGCGCATAAAGCATCGGGATTTGTGGATCATCCTGCTCCTGCTTCATGATCCGGTCAAACAGAGCTATGATTTGCGTACTGTCTTTATCAGCCTGTTCATTTTCCACAATCATCTGGCGCATGACGCTCACTTTAGTATCAGGTGTTACCTTCTTATTCAGCAATAAAGTATCCAGTTGCTGCTGATAAAGCCCCTCCTGCCCCGTCTGTTTGTAGTAAGAAGCCATCGAAAAGATAGCCATCGGATTATCCGGTTCTGCAGCCAGCACCTTCTGATAAACGTCATAAGCTTCCTGCTTCTTACCATTCTGAAGATATACGTCACCCAATATTACCTGATAACGCATGTCCATCGGATATTCCTGTACCAGACTTTCTATTTCCTGAAAAGCTTTCTTGTCATCCTTCATCTGAAGGTAGATCCGGAACTTCTCCATAGACAACTGTTCATTCTTGCCCATGTGCTTTTCAAGACGGTTCAATGTAGATATGACTTCATCATACTTCTCTTGTCTCCCATACAAGTCCAGAAGATTGAAAAGCGGGTCCTGTTTTCCCGGAAAACGCACTGCCATCTGTTCCAGCAGAGTGATAGCTTTATCCAATTCATTCTGCTGCTGATACAGCGATGCCAGTCCCTGACTATACCAATAGTTATCCGGAGCACTTGCCACCGCTTTTTCCAGCGCCTCCTGTCCTTGCGGCACCTGGCGGAGGAACATATAATACTGTGAAACCTCATAAAGTGCAGAAGCCGCATTCGGGTGAATATCCAGACAATGCTGCAACAATCCGAAAGCAGACGCATAATCTTTCTTCTCTTTCAAGCGCATGGCTTCCAGAAAGAAATAGTCATATTTCCGCTGCTGTTCGGGCGTTAGTGAAGACTGCGCCAAAACGACAGCTGGCTTTTCTTTTGCATTTTTCACCGTTCCGCACGAAACCAATGTCCATACAGCAACCAAAAGCCATATAATATTTTTCTTATTCATTTTCTCTTTTTATGGTACTTATCCTCGTCCTGTATGCCCGAAGCCCCCTGCTCCGCGCTCTGTCTCATCCAGCACTTCCACTTCCTGCCATACCGCTTGCTCATGCTTTGCAATCACCATCTGGGCAATACGCTCTCCATCCTCGATCACAAAAGATTCGGAAGAAAGGTTGATCAGAATGATACAGATTTCTCCGCGATAATCCGCATCAATTGTTCCCGGAGAATTGAGTACAGTAATGCCTTTTTTGATAGCCAGCCCACTACGGGGACGAATCTGGGCTTCAAATCCTTGTGGAAGAGCAATATAGATTCCAGTCGGCACCAGGCAACGCTGCAATGGCGCCAATGTGATAGGTTCAGAAAGATTAGCACGGATATCCATTCCTGCAGATAATTCAGTGGCATAAGCCGGAAGCGAATGCTTCGATTTATTGATTACTTGAACGTTCATAAATGCATGTTTACTATTTAACGGGCGAAAATACACATTTTGAACTGAAAATTAGTTAAGTTTGCAGTTAAATAATGTGGTAACAACCAATTTGCAAACTGTAACCTGTGAAATAGTAAATAAAATGATGAACTGGAATCAACTAATATCAGCCAAACGCTTCGGGATGGAAGAATTCCACGAAGAACGGCAAGAGAACCGTTCAGAGTTCCAACGGGACTATGACCGGCTCATATTTTCCGCACCGTTCCGCCGTCTGCAGAACAAAACACAAGTATTCCCGCTACCCGGTAGTATTTTCGTACACAACCGGCTAACACACAGCCTTGAAGTGTCCTGCGTAGGGCGGTCTTTAGGCAATGATGTAGCAAAAGCTATTTTAGAGCGTCAACCGGAACTTGAAAGTTCTTTCTTGCCGGAAATCGGCTCCATTGTATCGGCTGCTTGTCTGGCACACGACCTAGGCAATCCGCCTTTCGGACATTCCGGCGAACGGGCTATCTCGACTTTCTTTTCTGAGGGAAAAGGGCAAAGACTACAAGAAAAGCAACCGGACGGAGAGCAACTTTCTCCGATGGAATGGGAAGATTTGACACATTTTGAAGGAAATGCGAACGCTTTCCGCATACTGACCCATCAGTTTGAAGGACGTCGCAGAGGAGGGTTTGTATTAACATATACAACACTTGCTTCCATCGTAAAATACCCCTTTTCATCGAGCCTTGCCGGCAAAAAATCTAAATTCGGCTTCTTTGTCAGCGAGGAAGAGAGCTATCGCAAAATCGCGACAGACTTGGGCCTTATCCAGCTTAGTAAACATCCGTTAAAGTACGCCCGACACCCGCTAGTATATCTGGTGGAAGCCGCAGACGACATCTGTTATCAAATGATGGACATCGAAGACGCCCACAAGTTAAAGATCCTCACGACAGATGAAACAAAGGAACTTTTGATGTCTTTTTTCTCCGAGGACCGGCGGTCACGCCTTCGAAGCACCTTCCAAATTGTCAACGACACCAATGAACAGATCGCCTATCTGCGTTCTTCCGTTATCGGATTATTAGTCCGTGAGTGTACCCGTGTCTTTCTGGAACACGAGCAAGAGATACTGGCTGGCACTTTCGAAGGGCCACTTATCAAACATATCTCCGAAGACCCGGCAGCCGCCTATAACCATTGTGCGGAAATATCCCTGAAAAGGATATACCGTTCGCAGGACGTCCTGGACATTGAACTGGCCGGCTTCCGCATAATCAGCACCTTACTGGAACTAATGGTAGACGCTGTCACCCTACCGGGAAAAGAGAAAGCCTACTCCGAACTTTTAACCAACCGCGTTTCCGACCAATATAACATAAAATCGCCCGTACTCTACGAAAGAATACAGGCGGTACTTGATTATATATCTGGAATGACCGATGTCTTTGCGCTCGATCTTTACCGGAAAATTAATGGCAACAGCCTTCCTGCGGTGTAACAACCTTAGGAGTAAACACTCCTTCGCTCTCACAAGGCATCTTCAGCGCATCCGGATGACTCTCTATAAACGTCTGGATGTGTCTGATTCGCTTATCTTCAAGGATTTCATCCACAGCAATCAGAATACCAGTCTCTTCCACATCACCAAATTCATAGTTGATAGCTGTCCCGAACATACGCATAGTAGGACTTAAGCTCATATAGGCATTCACCAACGGTGGTATATTATACCCCAGTTTGCGTATCTCCGTATTCAATATCTTATAATCTTCTTTAAAGGTATCCTTGCAGAACAAAGCTTTCAATTCCTCATCAGAAGTTTCCAAAATCAACGGTTTCATCGGTGTAACCAGCTTTTCCCGATCATAAAAATGCTTTTTAAGGAAATACAGAATCATATCGCGTCCACGGCGATGATAACTGGGATACATGGTCACCTTACCAAAGAAATACTTCACATTCGGCATTACGACCGTCAGTGCCCCCAATCCATCCCACAGATTATCCAAAGCGAATAAGCCCTTACTGCCGGCACGTGTAGACTGATATTCCAACGTTACAAAAGAACGCCCCAGTTCAATTGTCTGAGGCAGATATTCCTTAATAAACGCATTCGAGAAATGGAACATGTGAGAAGTAGCCAGAATAGGCGCACCTGCTTCATCAAAGCGCACATCCGTTCCAAGCAAATACCGGTAACCACCTAATATTTCTTCCGCTTCCGGATTCCATACGATCAACTGCTTATATGGGTGTTCCATGGTATCATATTCGTCGATATCCATCGACATGCCTGTTCCTCCACCCGCAGCACGAAAGGCAATTTCCCTCAAACGACCAATTTCACGCATCACATTAGGAGCATTCTGATGGGTAATAATATAAATCTGATTATTACTTTTATTGGTCATTCGCAAGCGCCTATCTTCTGTCAACTCTGCTTTCAGCAGTTCTTTGCTTACCGGTTTAATAATCTCTTCCATATTCTTGTTATAGTGTTCTATCAGTTACAGTTTATATACAATGTCCTTCACATACTCCGCCCACTGAGCAGGAGTCTTCGACTTATCGAAAGTCTGCCAGGGAATCGGTTTACCAAAAGTGACAGTAAAGGTTTTGTGACGGTTCTTAAACATCTCATCCGCCAGATACAGCATAGCGATATTGAATTTAATACCCAATGCCTTACAAACATTCGCCAGATTGTAGAAGAAATCAGAGTTTCTGCCGCCAAAATGCACGGGAACTACGTCTCGCTTCGCCTGTATGCTTTTTATAATGAATGTTTTCTTCCATTCCAGATCCCGGATCACTCCGTTCTGACGCCGCGAGCAAAGCCCCGCAGGAAACATGATCATCTGGTCGTCAGACTGAAATCCGGCTTCCACCATCTTAGGAAAGTCTTTTGCCTGCTTTCCCGTCTTATTAATAGGAACACAAAGAGGAGCCAAACCACGCAAATTCATCAGCAGGTCATTCACCAGATACTTTACTTTCCCATTATAATGGCGTCCCAGCACATAGCCGAGTGCTACTCCATCCTGCCCTCCCAGCGGATGATTGGACACAAAGGTATACAAACCGTCTACAGGCAGGTTCTCAAGACCTTTCACCTCCACCTTCGCATCAAGGAACTCCATGCATGCCTCAAGGAAATCCACTCCCAGTTTATCTTTCGATTCATTCAGGAACACATTAATCTCGTCCTGATGAACAATTTTCTTCAAATAAGAAACCACAAACTTAGGGATGTACTTATATTGCTTCGGAGCTTTCGTCCGAAGTATCTTATCGACATCGATTAAAAATAAAGAGTCATCAGTCATTCTTTTCAAATAAAAATGATGCCACAAAATTAACGGTTCTTTTTTATTAATCGCAATAATTTGGCAGAAAATGCAGGATTTAAGTTCTCAACCTGAAAAAAGGACACCCAAAAACTATCAAATATAACCTAAAAACTATCCGCTGATAGTTTTTCCCCTAAATTTTGTCGGTTCATCCCCTATTCCATTCTCAAAAATGCCGTAAACTTGCATCACCGAAAAAAACAAACGAATATTCACTTTTTAAAAGCAACGTATATGAAAAGTTTAAGCTTCAGAAAAGATTTAGTAGGAGTACAGGAAGAACTGCTCCGTTTCGCATACAAACTGACAACCGACCGCGAAGAAGCAAACGATTTGTTGCAGGAGACATCACTCAAAGCATTAGATAACGAGGACAAATATATGCCCGACACAAATTTTAAAGGATGGATGTATACCATTATGCGCAATATCTTCATCAACAATTACCGTAAAGTAGTTCGCGACCAGACATTCATTGATCAGACAGATAATCTTTATCATCTGAATTTACCGCAGGATGCCGGTTTTGAAAGTACGGAAAGAACGTACGACCTGAAAGAGATGCACCGGGTAGTCAATGCACTCCCTAAAGAATACAGAGTTCCGTTCGCTATGCACGTTTCCGGCTTCAAATACCGCGAAATTGCCGAAAAGCTGAACCTCCCGCTAGGCACCGTGAAAAGCCGTATCTTCTTCACCCGCCAGAAACTGCAGGAAGAACTGAAAGATTTTCGCTAAACCTTTAACTATATTATTTATCAATTCCAAATTAGATATTTTAGTGCAGATTTTTAATTGTATTAGTTTAAGGCAGAAGAGTTACAATCTCTTCTGCCTTTTTTTGCTAATCTATTCTGCATGCCCCTCCCTTACGAAAGAAAAAAACTCCCGCTCAATAAAAAAAGACTCTTCCTCAATACAAACAAAAAAGCATAGCATCTTTCCTGTTTTCCCCACTAATAAAGCATTTCCCAAACCACATCTTTTTCAAGTAAATAAGCATTTAACAATCGGTTGAAAACTTCTCTAAAAGATTTTTATGGAAAATTGTGGGGAATTGTGGGGAATTTCCTACTTTTACGGTCTCTTTATTATAATAAGGTAAATGATACGTTTTTTAGGCAATATTGAAGTCAGGGCGGACGCAAAAGGAAGAGTGTTCATCCCAGCCACCTTCAGGAAGCAATTGCAAGCTGCCTCCGAAGAGAGACTCATTATGCGTAAAGACGTATTTCAAGACTGCCTGACACTGTACCCCGAGAGCGTGTGGAACGAAGAGTTGAACGAACTCCGGAGCAGGCTGAACAAATGGAATAGTAAACACCAGCTCATTTTCAGACAGTTTGTGAGTGACGTCGAAATAGTTACGCCCGACAGCAACGGACGCATACTAATCCCGAAACGTTACTTACAGATTTGTAATATCCATGGAGATATACGATTCATCGGCATCGACAACAAGATAGAGATATGGGCAAAAGAACGGGCAGAACAACCGTTTATGTCTCCCGAAGAGTTTGGTGCAGCATTAGAAGAGATTATGAACGATGAAAATAGACAAGATGGAGAAAGATGATTTGACATACCACGTACCAGTATTGCTAAAGGAAAGCGTTGACGGAATGAATATTCGTCCGGACGGAACGTATGTAGACGTTACCTTCGGAGGAGCGGGACATTCGCGCGAGATTCTTTCACGCCTTGGAGAAGGCGGACGTCTGCTGGGATTCGACCAGGATGAGGATGCCGAACGGAATATCGTCAATGATACCCACTTCACCTTTGTACGCAGTAATTTTCGTTATTTGCAGAATTTCCTGCGTTATCATGGCATTGAGCAGGTAGACGCTATTCTGGCTGACCTTGGCGTATCCTCCCACCATTTCGACGACAGCGAACGCGGCTTCTCCTTCCGTTTCGACGGAGCACTGGATATGCGCATGAACAAACGTGCAGGAATCACGGCAGCCGACATCATCAACACATACGAAGAAGAACGGCTCGCAAACCTTTTCTACCTGTACGGCGAACTGAAGAACAGCCGTAAACTGGCATCTGTCATTGTAAAAGCCAGAAACGGACAGTCTATCCGGACAATCGGTGAATTTTTGGAAATCATCAAGCCGCTTTTCGGACGCGAACGGGAGAAAAAAGAATTGGCGAAAGTATTTCAAGCACTTCGCATTGAAGTAAATCAGGAGATGGAAGCACTGAAAGAAATGCTGTCAGCTGCTACCGAAGCGCTCAAACCGGGCGGACGCCTTGTGGTTATCACTTATCATTCACTGGAAGACCGGATGGTGAAGAATATAATGAAAACAGGCAACGTGGAAGGCAAAGCGGAAACCGACTTTTTCGGGAATCTGCAAACCCCGTTCCGGTTAGTCAACAATAAGGTGATTGTTCCCGGCGAAGCGGAGATAGAAAGAAACCCACGGTCGAGAAGTGCCAAATTACGAATAGCAGAGAAAAAATAGTCTCAGATATGGAAGAAGAAATAGTAGACAAAAAGACAGAAGAGGGCAAGAAGAAAAAACGCACCTCATTGAAAAGTATTCTGGGAGGAGATATCCTCGCCACAGACTTTTTCCGTCGGCAGACGAAGCTGTTGGTACTGATTATGGTATTCGTTATCTTCTATATCCACAACCGTTATGCCAGCCAGCAACAACAGATTGAAATAGACCGGCTGAAAAAAGAATTAATTGACATTAAATACGATGCGCTGACCCGTAGTTCGGAGCTGATGGAGAAAAGCCGTCAGTCACGTATCGAGGAATATATATCAAACAAGGAAAGTGATTTGCAGACTTCCACCAATCCGCCTTATCTTATTAAATAAGGTGTGAGTTGGGAGTTTTAAAAGAAAATAGGCACTGTGGCAGTAAATAAGAAAAATATAATGACCCGTTACTTCTTTGTCATTCTGATAATGGCATTGATAGGAGTAGCAATTGTCGTTAAGGCAGGCGTGACCATGTTTGCCGAACGGCAGTACTGGCAGGATGTAGCCGATCGTTTCGTAAAAGAAAACGTAACGGTGAAGCCTAACCGTGGAAACATTATTTCTTCTGACGGTAAACTAATGGCCAGTTCACTGCCTGAATACAGAATCTACATGGACTTTATGTCCGGTGAAAAGGACGAAAAAAGAAGAAAGAAGGATCAGGCACGCCGGGATTCCATCCTCAAAGCAAATATGGATTCGATCTGTATCGGACTCCACAAGATATTCCCTGATAAGAGTGCGGCACAATTCAAGGCGCACCTTCAGAAAGGACGACAGGCAAAAAGCCGTAACTACCTGATTTATCCGAAGCGTATCTCCTATATACAATATAAAGAGGTGAAACGTCTGCCTGTTTTCTGTCTGAACCGTTATAAAGGAGGATTCAAGGAACTGGCATACAATCAGCGCAAGAAACCTTTCGGCTCATTGGCAGCCCGCACCTTGGGAGATGTATATGCTGATACAGCTCAAGGAGCCAAGAACGGTATAGAACTTGCATTCGATACGATTCTGAAAGGACGTGACGGGCTGACTCACCGCCAGAAAGTAATGAACAAATACCTGAATATTGTCGATGTCGCCCCTATCGACGGCTGCGATCTGATCACTACTATCGATGTAGGCATGCAGGATATTTGCGAAAAAGCATTGGTAGACAAACTGAAAGAGCTGAATGCTACCGTAGGTGTAGTCGTATTGATGGAAGTAACAACCGGAGAGGTAAAAGCCATCGTTAATATGACCCAAGGCAGAGACGGCGAATATTACGAGGTACGCAATAATGCAATCAGTGATATGCTTGAGCCGGGATCTACTTTCAAGACGGCATCTATCATGGTAGCTCTGGAGGACGGAAAAATCACTCCGGACTATATCGTAGACACCGGCAACGGACAAAAGCCGATGCACGGTCGTGTCATGAAAGACCACAACTGGCATCGCGGAGGATATGGCAAACTGACTGTTACCGAGATTCTGGGAGTATCATCCAATGTAGGAACTTCCAGCATCATTGAAAACTTTTACGGAAGTAACCCGCAGAAATTTGTAGACGGACTGAAACGGATGAGCATTGACCAACCTCTCCACCTGCAAATATCAGGAGAAGGAAAGCCGAACATTCGCGGTCCGAAAGAACGCTATTTTTCGAAAACGACATTGCCGTGGATGAGTATCGGTTATGAAACTCAGGTTCCGCCGATCAATATTCTGACATTCTACAATGCGATTGCCAACAACGGAGTATCCATTCGTCCGAAGTTTGTAAGAGCCGCCGTCAGAGACGGAGAAGTGGTAAAGGAATACCCGACCGAGGTTATCAATCCGAAAATCTGTTCGGACAAAACGTTGGCACAGATACGGGAAATCCTACGGAAAGTAGTAGGCGAAGGACTCGCCAAACCCGCGGGAAGCAAGCAGTTCCATGTTTCCGGTAAAACCGGAACCGCACAGATTTCGCAGGGAGCAGCGGGATATAAGACGGGAAGAACCAATTATCTCGTCAGTTTCTGCGGATACTTCCCGTCGGAAAAGCCTAAATACAGTATGATTGTCTCTATCCAGAAACCCGGTCTGCCTGCTTCGGGAGGTTTGATGGCGGGTAGCGTATTCAGTAAGATTGCAGAAAGAGTCTATGCAAAAGACCTGCGCTTACCGCTCACCAGTGCCATTGATACAAATACGGTTGTCATCCCGAACGTCAAGGCGGGAGAAATGAGGGAAACGCAACGGGTACTGGAAGAACTGAATATAAAGATACAGGGAAAAATCACCGACTCGGGGAAAGAAGTATGGGGAAGCACTCATCCCGCTCCTCAAGCTGTGGTTCTTGAGAGCCGGGGTATCATGCAGAACTTCGTACCGAGCGTCGTAGGTATGGGAGCAAAAGATGCTGTTTATCTATTGGAAAGTAAAGGATTGAAAGTCAATCTGGTGGGAGTCGGGAAAGTAAAAAGCCAGTCGATAGCCAACGGCAGTGTCGTTAAGAAGGGGCAAACGATTACGCTTACGATGCATTAAGAATTAAATTAAGTAGGACAGATATGTTATTAAACGAGTTACTGAAAGCAATCCAGCCGGTGCAAGTGACCGGAGATTCAAAGATAGAAATCACCGGAGTCAACATCGACTCCCGTCTGGTGGAAGCCGGCCAACTATTTATGGCGATGCGTGGCACGCAGACCGATGGCCATGCCTATATTCCCGCCGCCATTCAGAAAGGAGCCACTGCCATCCTTTGTGAAGACCTTCCGGAGGAGCCCGTAGCAGGAATCACCTATATTCAGGTGAAAGACAGCGAAGATGCAGTAGGAAAGATTGCTACGACATTCTATGGAAATCCGACAGAACAATTCGAACTGGTCGGTGTCACGGGAACAAATGGTAAAACAACCATTGCCACCTTATTATATAATACATTCCGCTACTTCGGTTATAAAGTGGGGTTAATCTCTACTGTCTGCAACTATATCGACGACCAGCCGATTCCGACAGAGCATACAACCCCCGACCCTATCACGCTAAACCGTTTATTGGGTCAAATGGCAGATGAAGGATGCAAGTACGTCTTTATGGAAGTCAGCTCTCATTCCATCGCTCAGAAACGTATCAGCGGATTAAAGTTTGCAGGAGGGATTTTCACAAACCTGACCCGCGACCATCTTGATTATCATAAAACCGTAGAGAACTATCTCAAGGCAAAGAAAAAGTTCTTCGACGATATGCCTAAAAACGCTTTCAGTCTCACCAACCTTGACGACAAGAATGGACTGGTGATGACACAGAACACACGTTCCAAGGTTTACACCTATTCGTTAAGAAGCCTCAGCGACTTCAAAGGACGGGTCATTGAGTCCCATTTTGAAGGGATGCTGCTCGATTTCAACAAACATGAACTAGCCGTTCAGTTTATCGGCAAGTTCAATGCCTCCAACCTGCTGGCAGTGTTCGGAGCAGCCGTATTATTAGGCAAAAAAGAGGAAGAGGTACTCATAGCACTTAGTACACTCCATCCGGTAGCCGGACGTTTCGATGCCATCCGTTCTCCGAAAGGAGTGACAGCAATCGTTGACTATGCACATACGCCGGATGCACTGATTAACGTATTGAATGCCATTCACGGAGTACTCGAAGGCAAAGGTAAAGTGATCACCGTAGTAGGTGCCGGCGGCAACCGTGATAAGGGAAAACGCCCTATCATGGCGAAAGAAGCAGCGAAAGCCAGCGACCGGGTAATTATAACATCGGATAATCCCCGCTTTGAAGAGCCACAAGACATCATCAACGATATGCTTGCCGGACTGGATGCGGAAGATATGAGAAAAACGCTTAGTATCGCCGACCGCAAAGAAGCAATCCGTACAGCTTGCATGCTTGCAGAGAAAGGAGATGTAATCCTCGTAGCCGGAAAGGGGCACGAAAATTACCAGGAGATCAGAGGAGTGAAACATCACTTCGATGACAAAGAAGTTTTGAAAGAAATATTTAATTGACAACCTATAATAATTTGCAACGGACAGCTCCTTATCAGGCGTGGGGCATCAATAAGAGACTGTAAATTGCAGACACTAAATTGTAAAGAGAAAAGAGATGTTATATTATCTGTTTGAATGGCTGCATAAGCTCAATTTTCCCGGAGCGGGAATGTTCGGTTACACCTCATTCCGTGCTTTGATGGCTGTTATCCTCGCATTGCTTATATCAAGCATCTGGGGAGATAAATTCATCAATCTGCTGAAAAAGAAGCAAATCACGGAAACACAGCGTGATGCCAAGACCGATCCGTTTGGCGTCAACAAAGTGGGTGTGCCAAGTATGGGAGGGGTTATCATTATCGTAGCCATCCTCATACCATGCCTGCTATTGGGAAAGCTGGACAATATATATATGATATTGATGCTGATAACCACCGTATGGCTGGGATCACTCGGTTTTGCCGACGATTACATCAAAATATTCAAGAAAGACAAGGAAGGTTTGCACGGCAAATTCAAGATCATTGGTCAGGTCGGTCTGGGACTGATTGTAGGACTGACTCTGTATCTAAGCCCGGATGTAGTCATCCGCGAGAACATCGAAGTTCATACGCCGGGACAGGAAATGGAAGTGATCCACGGAACGAATGATTTAAAATCAACCCAAACCACTATCCCTTTCTTCAAAAGCAATAACTTAGATTATGCCGATCTGGTCGGTTTTATGGGCGAACATGCACAGACAGCCGGATGGATACTGTTCGTGATTATCACGATTTTCGTTGTAACTGCCGTATCGAATGGTGCTAACCTCAACGACGGAATGGACGGCATGGCAGCCGGAAACTCCGCCATCATCGGTGCCACACTGGGAGTACTTGCCTATGTATCGTCGCACATCGAGTTTGCCAGTTACTTGAATATCATGTACATTCCGGGATCGGAAGAACTGGTAATTTACATTTGCGCATTTATCGGTGCGTTGATCGGTTTCTTATGGTACAATGCCTATCCGGCACAAGTATTCATGGGAGACACAGGTAGTCTGACCATCGGTGGTATTATTGCCGTTTTTGCTATTATCATCCACAAAGAACTGCTGATACCGATTCTCTGTGGCGTGTTCCTGGTAGAGAACCTGTCGGTCATACTGCAACGCTTCTACTATAAGATAGGAAAACGGAAAGGAGTGAAACAGCGGCTGTTCAAACGGGCTCCGATACACGATCATTTCCGTACTTCCATGAGTCTGGTAGAACCGGGATGTACCGTAAAATTCACGAAACCCGACCAGCTGTTCCACGAATCAAAGATTACCGTCCGTTTCTGGATTGTAACCATTGTATTGGCAGCGATAACGATTATTACATTAAAAATAAGATGAAAATTATCTGGCACGGATGACACGGATAACACGGTTTTAGTAAACCAATAGCTGTGTAAGACCGTGAAATCCGTGTAATCCGTGCCTAATTAAAATTTATTATATAAGAGAGTATTAACCCGATTATTAACTTTAAAAAGATGTGCGCAGCCGATGAGCGAAAAAGAAGGGATGAAAAGGAAGAGAGAAGAGTCTGCCTGTCGGACAGCAAAAGCACATTACTGTAAATGAAAAGAATTGTAATTTTAGGAGCCGGTGAAAGCGGTGCCGGCGCAGCCGTACTCGCCAAAGTAAAAGGACTTGAAACATTTGTTTCGGATATGTCCGTTATCAAGGATAAGTATAAAGAACTCCTTGACAGCCACCATATTGCCTGGGAGGAAGGACATCATACCGAAGAACTCATTCTGAATGCCGATGAGGTGATCAAAAGCCCCGGTATCCCGAATGACGCCCCGTTGATCCTGAAACTGAAAGCCCAGGGTACACCGATCATCTCCGAAATCGAGTTCGCCGGACGCTATACCGATGCCAAAATGATCTGTATCACCGGTTCTAACGGAAAGACAACGACTACTTCCCTGATCTACCATATCTTCAAGAGCGCAGACCTGAATGTAGGTCTCGCCGGTAACATTGGCAAGAGTCTGGCTTTACAAGTAGCCGAAGAACACCATGACTATTACATCATCGAGCTCAGTTCTTTCCAACTGGACAATATGTATAACTTCCGTGCCAATATCGCCGTACTGATGAACATCACACCGGATCATCTGGACCGCTACGACCATTGCATGCAGAACTACATCGATGCCAAGTTCCGTATTACACAGAACCAGACCACCGATGATGCCTTCATCTTCTGGAACGATGACCCGATCATCAAACAGGAACTGGCAAAACATGGTCTGAAAGCACATCTGTATCCTTTCGCAGCCATGAAGGAAGACGGAGCCATCGCATACGTAGAAGATCATGAAGTGAAGATCACCGAGCCTATCGCCTTCAACATGGAACAGGAGGAACTGGCATTGACCGGACAGCATAACCTTTACAACTCGTTGGCTGCCGGAATCTCGGCAAACCTGGCAGGTATCACCAAAGAGAATATCCGCAAGGCACTTTCCGACTTCAAGGGAGTGGAACACCGCCTGGAGAAAGTGGCACGTGTACGCGGCATCGACTTCATCAACGATTCCAAAGCGACCAATGTCAACTCCTGCTGGTATGCCCTGCAAAGCATGACTACCAAGACAGTACTGATACTGGGCGGAAAAGACAAAGGCAATGACTATACGGAAATAGAAGATCTGGTACGCGAAAAGTGCTCGGCACTGGTTTACCTGGGACTGCATAACGAAAAGCTACACGAGTTTTTCGACCGCTTCGGACTGCCCGTAGCCGATGTGCAGACCGGAATGAAAGATGCAGTGGAAGCAGCCTACAAACTGGCTAAGAAAGGAGAAACCGTATTGTTAAGCCCCTGCTGCGCTTCTTTCGACCTTTTCAAGAGTTACGAAGACCGCGGCGATCAGTTTAAGAAATATGTAAGAGAGTTATAAAATGGATTTATTAAAGAACATATTTAAAGGTGACAAGGTAATCTGGATTATCTTCCTCTGTCTCTGCCTCATCTCGATTATCGAGGTGTTCTCGGCAGCATCGACGCTGACCTACAAAAGCGGCGATCACTGGGGACCGATTACACAGCACTCCATCATCCTGATGGTGGGTGCCGTAGTAGTAGTGTTTCTGCACAACGTCCCCTACAAATGGTTTCAGGTATTCCCAGTCTTCCTGTATCCGATCTCCCTCGTCCTGCTGGCATTCGTCACACTGATGGGTATCATCACAGGCGACCGTGTCAATGGAGCAGCCCGCTGGATGACCTTTATGGGACTACAGTTCCAGCCCTCGGAACTGGCAAAGATGGCTGTCATCATTGCCGTTTCGTTTATCCTGTCGAAAAGGCAGGATGAAGAAGGAGCCAACCCGAAAGCCTTTAAATACATCATGATTCTTACCGGACTGGTCCTCATTCTGATTGCTCCGGAGAACTTGTCGACAGCCATGTTGTTGTTCGGCGTCGTATTCATGATGATGTTCATCGGACGAGTAGCCGCAAAGAAACTCCTTCTGCTGGCAGGAGGGCTCATTCTGATCGGCGCGCTCGGTGTGGGTACGGTTGTAGCAATTCCTGCTAAGACGTTGCACAGCACCCCCGGACTTCACCGTCTGGAGACCTGGCAGAACCGTATCAAAGGCTTCTTCGATAAAGATGAAGTGCCCGCAGCCAAATTCGATATAGATAAAGACGCACAGATTGCACATGCCCGTATCGCCATCGCTACCAGTCATGTAGTGGGCAAAGGGCCGGGCAACTCCATACAGCGTGACTTCCTCAGCCAGGCATTCTCCGATTTCATCTTCGCGATAGTAATCGAAGAGATGGGACTGATAGGAGGTATATTTGTCGTATTCCTCTATCTCTGGCTGCTGATGCGGGCCGGACGTATCGCGCAAAAGTGCGAACGGACTTTCCCCGCCTTCCTTGTCATGAGCATCGCTTTGCTGTTAGTATCGCAAGCGATACTGAATATGATGGTTGCCGTGGGGCTGTTCCCCGTGACGGGACAACCTTTGCCTCTGGTCAGCAAAGGAGGTACAAGTACATTAATCAACTGCGCCTATATCGGAATGATATTGAGCGTAAGCCGATATACAGCTCATCTGGAAGAACAGAAAGCGCATGACGCACAGATTCAGATGCAGATAGAAGCCGGAACAGCGACTTCGGAGGCTCAGGCTGCTGCCGAACCGACTGCACAGATTCTGAACAGTGATGCCAAGTTCGAAGATGAACATGACAGCAATAAACGATGATGCACGGTTTACGATGAACCGTAAACGGTGAAGAACGGATAAAAAAGGATTATGATGGAAAAAGAACTTAGAATTATCATCAGCGGTGGAGGCACAGGAGGACACATCTTCCCTGCCGTATCCATCGCCAACGCTATAATGGAATTGCGACCGGATGCAAAGATATTGTTTGTAGGTGCCGAAGGCCGCATGGAGATGCAGCGGGTTCCCGATGCAGGCTACCGGATTATCGGACTCCCGATAGCCGGTTTCGACCGCAAACATTTATGGAAAAACGTAGCTGTACTGATTAAGCTGGCACGCAGCCAGTGGAAAGCCCGGAGCATTATCAAAAACTTCCGCCCGCAGGTAGCGGTAGGCGTAGGAGGATATGCCAGCGGCCCCACACTAAAGACTGCCGGTATGATGGGAGTACCGACCTTGATTCAGGAGCAGAACTCTTATGCCGGAGTCACAAACAAGCTGTTGGCGCAAAAAGCAAAGGTTATTTGTGTTGCATACGATGGAATGGAAAAGTTCTTTCCTGCCGATAAGATTATAATGACCGGAAACCCCGTTCGCCAGAATCTGACGAAGGATATGCCGGAAAAGAATGCGGCACTGCGCTCCTTCAACCTGTTGCCGGATAAGAAAACAATTCTGATTGTAGGCGGTAGCCTTGGCGCGCGTACTATTAATAATACGCTGACTGCAGCCTTAACTACAATAAAAGAAAACGCCGATATACAGTTCATCTGGCAGACCGGAAAATATTACTATCCGCAGGTGACAGAAGCTGTACGGGCAGCAGGAAAACTTCCGAATCTGTATGTGACGGACTTCATCAAGGATATGGCAGCCGCTTACGCAGCCTCCGACCTGGTGATCTCACGTGCGGGAGCCGGTTCTATTTCAGAGTTTTGTCTGTTGCACAAGCCTGTTGTCCTGGTCCCTTCTCCCAATGTGGCAGAAGATCATCAAACTAAGAATGCACTGGCATTGGTGGACAAACAAGCCGCCATCTATGTAAAAGACAGTGAAGCGGAAGCCAAGCTGATGGATGTAGCACTGAAAACAGTAGCCGACGATCAGAAGCTGAAAGAACTAAGTGACAATATAGCCAAGCTGGCTTTACCCGACTCTGCACGGATCATCGCGCAGGAAGTAATCAAGCTGGCAGAAGCAGAAAACAAATAATATTAATTAGGCACGGATTACGCGGATTACACGGTTTAAGAATGATATACGAGAAATTGACAAAAGAAATCATAAGTGCTTTTTATGAAGTACATAACACATTAGGATTTGGGTTCTTAGAACAAGTCTATCAGAATGCACTTTATAAAGAACTCCTAAGAAGAGGACTTTTCTGTCAATCTCAAAAAGAGATGGAAGTTTATTATAAAGGTGAAATGGTGGGAAGATACATTGCAGATATAGTAGTAAACGACGAAATCATTCTTGAGCTAAAAGCTGTAACAACCCTTCGTCCAGAACATGAGTGGCAATTAGTCAATTATCTAAAAGCAACAGGACTAGAAGTAGGTTTATTACTAAATTTTGGTGTAGCAGCTGAAGTAAAACGTAAAATATTAACACATCATTCTTAAACCGTGGAATCCGTGTAATCCGTGCCTAAAATTAATATAGAAACTAAAACAGTATAAAGAAATGAATATTGAAACGATACAATCAGTCTACTTTGTCGGTGCCGGAGGCATCGGTATGAGCGCACTTGTCCGTTATTTCCTTTCCAAAGGAAAAGTGGTAGCCGGATACGACCGTACCCCGACTCCATTGACTGAAAATCTCATCGCCGAAGGCGCACAAATACATTACGAAGAAAACGTCAGCCTGATTCCGGAAGCCTGCAAGGACCCCAAAAGCACTTTAGTCGTATTGACTCCCGCTGTCCCGCAGGAACACGAAGAATTAGTTTATTTCCGCAACAACGGATTCGAAATACAAAAGCGCGCGCAAGTACTGGGAACCATCACTCATTCCAGCAAAGGACTGTGTGTAGCCGGTACTCATGGTAAAACGACTACTTCTACCATGACCGCCCACCTGTTCCATCAATCGCATGTAGAATGTACCGCATTCCTCGGAGGCATCTCCAAGAATTACGGCACCAACCTGCTCCTTTCCCAGAAAAGCCCTTATACAGTCATCGAAGCAGACGAGTTCGACCGTTCCTTCCATTGGCTGTCCCCATATATGTCCGTCATCACTGCCACAGACCCTGACCATCTGGACATCTACGGAACAGAAGAGGCATACCTTGAAAGCTTCGAACATTATACAACACTGATCCAGCCGGGTGGTGCACTGATTATCCGCAAAGGCATCTCGCTGCAACCGAAAGTGCAGTCCGGAGTCCGTGTCTATACCTATTCGCGCGACGAGGGCGACTTCCACGCAGAGAACATCCGCATCGGAAACGGTGAAATCTTCATCGACTTCGTTGCCCCCGACACCCGTATCAACGATATCCAGCTGGGAGTTCCGGTAAGCATCAACATCGAAAACGGCGTAGCCGCCATGGCGCTTGCACACCTCAACGGAGTGACCGACGAAGAGATCAGACAAGGGATGAACAGCTTCCGCGGTGTAGACCGCCGGTTCGATTTCAAGATCAAGAATGACCAGGTAGTCTTCCTGAGCGACTACGCCCATCATCCTTCGGAAATCAAACAGAGCGTACTGTCTATCCGCGAACTCTATAAAGACAAGAAGATCACAGCCATCTTCCAGCCGCACCTTTACACCCGTACCCGCGACTTCTATCAGGACTTTGCCGATAGCCTGTCGCTACTGGACGAAGTCATTCTGACAGACATCTACCCGGCCCGTGAAACACCGATCCCCGGTGTCACCAGCAAGCTGATATACGACAACCTCCGTCCGGGTATCGAAAAAAGTATGTGCAAAAAGGAAGAAATACTGAACATTCTGAAAGATAAAAACATTGAAGTATTAATCACTCTAGGAGCCGGAGACATCGACAACTATGTCCCCGAAATAAAGAAAGAACTGGAAAAAATGAAGAATGATGAATGAAGAATTGGCTGCGCAACTATGCTATGCTGCATAGAAATTCTTCATTCATCATTCTTAATCAAAAAAAAAGTTATGGTAAAGAGAATCCTTCTATCTATCGTCATGTTGATGCTTATTGCCTACCTCGGCATAGCCATCACCGCTTTCAACCGCAAGCCTGCCGACCAGACCTGCCGTGACGTAGAACTGGTCATCAAGGATACCGCCTATGCCGGCTTCATCACCAAAGAAGAAGTAAAAGGCATCCTCCAGCACAAAGGTATCTACCCTATCGGGAAAAAGATGGAGCGCATCTCTACCAAGTCGCTGGAACGGGAATTGAGCAAACATCCGCTGATAGACGAAGCGGAGTGCTACAAGACCCCCAGCGGTAAAGTCTGTGTGGAAGTGACACAGCGCATACCGATTCTGCGTATCATGAGCGCCAACGGAGAGAATTATTATCTGGATAATAAAGGAACCGTCATGCCACCGGAAGCAAAATGTGTCGCTCACCGGGCAATTGTCACCGGAAACGTAGAAAAGTCGTTTGCAATGAAGGATTTATATAAGTTTGGTGTATTTTTGCAAAACAATAAGTTCTGGAACGCCCAGATAGAACAAATCCATGTGTTGCCCGACCGCAACATCGAACTGGTACCTCGTGTAGGCGACCACCTCGTCTATCTCGGCAAACTTGAAAACTTTGAAGACAAACTGGCACGCCTGAAAGAATTCTATCAGAAAGGACTCAATCAGGTAGGCTGGAACAAATATTCACGTATCAACCTTGAATTCAGCAACCAAATAATCTGCACGAAGAGAGAGTGATGAGATGTGAGTTCCGGGGGATGAGTGATGAGTTATGAGTGACAAGTCTCTCTAAATAGTAAATTGTAAATAATTAAATTGTAAATAAAGAGATGGCAACAACAGAATTTATCGCCGCTATTGAACTTGGTTCATCGAAGATAACCGGTGTGGCCGGAAGAAAGAACAGTGACGGAAGCATGCAAATACTGGCATATGCCCAGGAAGACTCCTCTACGTTTATCCGTAAAGGGGTAATCTTCAATCTGGACAAGACAGCGCAAAGCCTGACTTCTATCATCAACAGACTGGAAGGTGAGTTGAAAAACTCAATCGCCAAGGTATACGTAGGCATTGGCGGACAATCACTCCGCACAGTCCGCAACGTGGTAAGTCGCGACCTGGAAGAAGAAGCGATCATCTCAGAAGAGCTGGTAAGCGCTATCGGTGATGAGAACGTAGCTATTCCGGTAGTCGATATGGATATACTGGACGTAGCGCCGCAAGAATACAAAGTCGGCAATAATCTGCAAGCCAATCCGGTGGGACTGGTAGGAAGCCACATCGAAGGACGCTTCCTCAATATCGTCGCCCGCTCTTCCGTACGGAAGAATCTGGAACACTGCTTCCAGCAGGCAAAGATCGATATTGCCGACCAACTGATCGCGCCACTGGTAACAGCCAATGCCGTGCTGACAGAGAGCGAACGCCGTTCGGGCTGCGCACTCATCGACTTCGGTGCTGATACCACCACTATTTCGGTTTATAAGAACAACATTCTCCGCTTCCTGACCGTATTGCCGTTGGGAGGAAACAGCATCACCCGCGACATCACCACCCTGCAAATGGAAGAGGAAGAGGCGGAACGACTGAAGAGAACTTACGGAGACGCCCTATACGAAGAAGACGAAAGCGAAGAGCCCGCTACCTGCAAGCTCGAAGACGAAAGCCGCACGATTGAACTGAGCAAGCTCAACAACATCATCGAAGCGCGTACCGAAGAAATCATCGCTAACGTATGGAACCAGATTCAAATCTCCGGCTACGAAGATAAACTGCTGGCCGGCATCATCCTCACAGGAGGAGCCGCCAACCTGAAAAACCTGGAAGAAATGCTTCGCAGACGTTCGAAGATAGAAAAGATGAGAATGGCGAAACTGCCCCGCAACACAGTTCATGCTCCGAGCAACATACTGAAGAAGGACGGTTCGCAGAACACATTGTTCGGACTTCTGTTTGAAGGCAACCAGAACTGCTGCCTGATTGAAACCGCTCCGCAGATACCGGCTACTCCCGTAACTCCCAAACCGGAGCCGGAAGTTCACAAGACCGCAGACATGTTTGAGGACGATCAGGAACTGAAAGAGCAAGCCCGGCTGGCACGCCTCAAAAAAGACGAGGAGGAAAAAGAAGCCCGGGCAGCTGCCAAGGAAGCCGAAAGACTCCGCAAGCAGAAGGAAAAAGAAGAGAAAGAAAGACGGAAGAGAGAAGCCGGTCCCAGCTGGATTCAACGCAAGATCGACTCCCTGACAAAGGAAATCTTCTCTGACGACGATATGAAATAAATTCAAAATTCAATAATATGGACGAGATAGTACAATTCGATTTCCCGACCGACTCACCTAAGATCATCAAAGTGATTGGTGTAGGTGGCGGTGGCGGTAACGCTGTGAACCACATGTACCGGGAAGGCATACATGACGTAACGTTCGTTCTCTGCAACACGGACAACCAGGCATTAGCCGAGTCACCCGTTCCGGTGAAACTGCAACTGGGCCGTAGCATCACACAAGGACTTGGAGCCGGCAACCGTCCCGAACGGGCACGCGACGCCGCCGAAGAAAGTATTGACGATATCAAAGAACAGTTGAACGACGGCACCAAGATGGTATTCATCACTGCCGGAATGGGAGGAGGAACCGGAACCGGAGCCGCCCCTGTCATCGCCCGCATTGCGAAGGAGATGGATATTCTGACAGTAGGTATTGTCACCATTCCATTTATTTTCGAAGGAGAAAAGAAAATCATTCAGGCACTGGACGGCGTCGAACGTATCGCCCAGCACGTAGATGCCTTGCTGGTCATCAACAACGAACGCCTGCGCGAAATATATGCCGACCTTACCTTCATGAATGCTTTCGGCAAAGCTGATGACACGCTTTCCATCGCAGCAAAAAGTATCGCCGAGATTATCACCATGCGTGGTACGGTGAATCTGGACTTTGCCGATGTGAAGACCATCCTGAAAGATGGTGGTGTAGCCATTATGAGTACCGGATTCGGAGAAGGAGAAAACCGTGTCACTAAAGCAATCGACGATGCCCTGCACTCTCCGTTGCTGAACAACAACGACATCTTCAACGCCAAAAAGGTAATGTTGAATGTGTCCTTCTGCCCCACATCCGAACTGATGATGGAAGAGATGAACGAGATACACGAGTTCATGAGCAAGTTCCGCGAAGGAGTAGAAGTTATCTGGGGTGTCGCAGTAGACAATTCTCTGGATACCAAAGTGAAGATCACCGTACTGGCAACCGGTTTTGGTGTAGAAGACGTGCCGGGTATGGACACACTCCACGAAGCACGCAGCCAGGAGGAAGAAGAACGCCAGCTGCAGCTTGAAGAAGAGAAGGAGAAGAACAAAGAACGTATCCGCAAAGCATACGGTGAAAGCGCCGGTATCGGAAAGAAGAGCTTGCGCAGCCGCCGTCATATCTACATCTTCAATACCGAAGATTTGGACAACGACGACATCATCGCCATGATAGAGGAATCTCCTACTTACACGCGCGATAAAACGAAGCTGTTGAAGATTAAAACAAAAGCGGCTCTCGAAGAGGAAGTTGCCATGGAAGAGGCAACGGACAATGACGGTGTAATCACTTTTTAAATGAAGAATGAAGAACTAAGAATGAAGAATGTAAGATTCATACTGTTTGGTTCTTCCTCTGCTTTTGTAGATTGTAAATAATTAAATTGTAAATATCATTATGGATTTATTTGACAAAGTCAGCGAAGACATTAAAAACGCAATGAAGGCAAAAGATAAAGTTGCCTTGGAGACTTTAAGAAACGTAAAGAAATTCTTCATCGAAGCTAAAACAGCTCCGGGAGCTAACGATACACTGACAGACGAAGCAGCCTTGAAAATCATTCAGAAACTGGTGAAACAAGGTAAGGACTCTGCCGAAATCTATATCGGACAGGGACGTCAGGATTTGGCTGACGGAGAACTTGCACAGGTTGCCGTAATGGAAGCTTATTTGCCCAAACAAATGACTGCTGAAGAACTGGAAGCTGCATTGAAAGAAATCATTGCAGAGACAGGCGCAACCAGCGGAAAAGATATGGGTAAAGTGATGGGAGTAGCTTCCAAGAAGTTGGCAGGACTTGCAGAAGGCCGTGCTATTTCTGCGAAAGTAAAAGAGCTGTTGGGATAACCCTTCACCACTCCTCTGGAAACTAAAAATACTTTTTAGTCTCACGGTCTCATTCCTTTTGAGATAAGCCGTAGATAATCAGCAACATAAAGAGTGAGAGATCCTTTTCAAACAGGTATCTCTCACTCTTTTCTTCGTTAAAATAGTTATTTTTCACGTATCTCTCATTGTTTTTAGGGGTATCTCTCATTCAGTTTCAATTCATTTCTCACGGGTTTACGATTTATTCATTACCAACACTCCGGTTATGTACCGCTATTCTGAGTTTAATTGACTGGTTCTTTATATATTATACTGCCTATAGCCTTCTCTTTTGATACCTATATCTGCATGTTTTCTAACCGACATCTTCATCGTTCCACCCGGGTGGAATGAACTGTCTACTATTGTGACACGATCAGTTCACCCAAGTGCGATGATTACATCACCCGGGTTGGACGATGAAGATATCGGTTAGATAATATGATAATACCAGTTGAAAGACAAGAGAACATAGGATCATTTGCATCTAAAAGAATGGCAAACAATAACTTCTTTACCATAAAACAAGATAAGGACAACCAATCGTTGCCCTTATCTGAAGTTACTTAATTTATAAAACCACCAATTTTACATCAAATTACAGGAATAAAGACGTAATAAATAGCATTATATAAATTAAATACCTACTTTTGCAACAATATGAAGGTAATATACCTGCTTTGACAACAGGCAAAACATACTTTTTGAGGAGCATCTACAACGAACTAAATTACGACAAACAGATGAAAAGCAGTACATTGATAACTATCCTATCTACATTCTTATTAGTAGGATGCAGCAAACAGCAATCCGCTTTGGACAAACGACTCGATGAAGTAGAGAGAATTATAGAAGTAAACCCAGACAGTGCTTCAATCTTACTGGAAAATATACCATCTCCGGAAAAACTAGATGACAAGACTTTTGCACGCTGGTGCATGCTATCGGGTAAAGTCACTGACGAAATCTTTAATACCCTATTGCCATCTTATCAATTCGAGCGGGCTAATGCTTGGTATTCATCCTACGGCAAACCTGAAGAACAGGTACAAACCTTAATTTATTTGGGACGTTCCCATGCAAATGATGGGGATTATGACAAGGCGATGTCTATATATACTAATGCGTTAGAGATTGGTAATAAGAATAAGCTATATAATTTAGTTGGATATACATACAGCTATATGGGCGATTTATATAGAGAGAAAGCCATGCGGACAGAAGCTATCGAAAAATACGAAATGGCTGCCGACTATTTCAAAAAAGAAAATAACACTGATAGCTACGCTTGTGCCCTAAGAGATATAGGGCGCGAATACGCATGTATTGATTCGATACCCCGTGCCCTCGAAATTCTGTTTATGGCAAATTCTATAGCCGAGACTTCAGAGGATAAAGATGTAAAAGCTTCAATCGAAAACACCCTGGGCAACATCTATGTAATGCAAGACAAATACGACAAAGCCAAAAAGTTCTTTTATAAAGCACTGGAAGGAAGAGAAAAAATGCCAAATTACATAGCACTAATTGGCTTATATATCGCATCTGACTCTTTAAAGCAAGCCAAAGAACTTCTGCAAAGAATTCCACAAGATAATCTTGACTATACATATAGCATCAAAAATTTATATTATCAAATCTATAAGTCAGAAGGAAATTATAAAGAAGCACTTACAAATTTAGAAGAATACACAGAAATAGTAGATTCCTTAATGTATGCGGACAGTCAGTCCAAAATACTGGATATAGAAACCAAGTATAACAACCTAAAAATAAAGAAAGAAGTCATTGACCTAAAAAACAAAGAACAAAGTTATATCATCGTTTTAATCATCTGCACTTCAGCTCTGCTATTCACGATAATGGGATATCTGCTATTTCGAAAAAGAGCGAAAGAAAAAATACAAAATCAACAGGCTGAATTGAGTAACATAAAAACAGATTTATATAATCATAAGCTTAAACTGGAAAAGAAAAGAATTATATTAAACAACCTCAAAGAAAAAGATGAAAATTATGATCAGCTGCAAGAAGACATCATTCGTTTATCAGCCAATTATAGAAAACTACAGAATAAACTACTAGTAGATTCACCTCTATACAAAGAACTAACAAAATTGGGCAATCAAAACATACCGGGAAATGATAAATCGCTCATAACTGAAGAACGATGGAAAGCCATTACAAATGAAATAACGACCATATATCCTGAACTTTATAATTATATATATAGCTTAGGTCCGAACTTACCGGAAGAAGATTTTCAATATTGCTGTTTGTATCTTTTGGGATTCGATACCAATACAGAAGCAAAACTATTAAATATTGCCACCAATTCCGTAAGTAGAAAGCGTTCCAGACTTAAACAGAAACTAAATATCACACTACCAACTAATTTTTCATTATACGAATATTTGATTAAGAATATGCATTAATATCCATATTTTATAGAGATATTACCAATGTCATGTTCACAGTACAGATCAAAGCCGTAAGTCATTGATTATCAACATCCGCTTGTCCATATCAAAACTAGTATTTCTCAGATTTTGTCTCTCATTTTTCATAACTTTGCAGAAAACATTTAAAGATATGAGAAAGCTAAGTATCACATTATTATTAATTGCCCTTTCATTCATGACAATGGAGGCCAATTGTTTATCAAGCCACAGAGGCAAGTATATACAACTAAAAATATGGGAGCACCTTAAGAAAGATATTGCTTTCATACCCATAGAAGCCACTCTCGAAGGTAATAACATCGAAGTGCAGTTCTTTGAAAAATCGAACGAGCCAGTCACCTTCCAAGTTAAAGACAAGAATGGAAACATCGTATTTCAAGATATGGTGATTCCTGATAAGCAGGAAATCTATAAAATAGATTTAGATGGTTTCAAAGCCGATCAATATGAGCTATTTTATATAGAAAAAGATGTGACTTTCATTGGAGAGTTTGAAATCGAATAGATTACAATATCAACTCATAAAATAATATTAACTAAAAATTATGCCATGAGAAAACTATTAATTATCGTATCATTGTTTACAATGATGTCATGTCAAGAGAATTTTGATATGATTGACAGTGAAAGCCTACCTGAAACAAGTAGTACGAACCCTGAATTCAAAGTTAATGAAGAAGACATTCAATCAACTATTGATGAGTTTTATGGAGTCTCTTCTCTCTCTCCTACAAGGGTAGAGAATTTTGTTAGTATAAAAAAGATAACTTCATTGACTAAAAGCAAGACGCGGAGCATTGGTAATGACTCTGATATAGATGTAAATGACATTCTTTATATAGTAGAGTTATCTAATGGCAATACCGCTTTTGTTGCGGCTGACAAGCGTGCCAAATCGTTATATGGCATTGCAGATGGAACTGTAGAGCTTAACAATGCTGATCTAATAAACAGTAACATACCCGGTGGATTAGTAGCTATTCTAAGTAATGCAATAGCGGATATTAAGTATTCTATAAAATATAATACGTCAATAAATGAAGATTGGAAAACACTAAACGCATTAACTAGAGCAGATTCAGATATAGTCGGAGGAAAAGAAATGTTTACTATGGAACCTAGGTGTCCAGTTTGTTGGCATCAATTCGCTCCATTCAATAATGTTTGTCCTTTATACACCAACAGCAATGGAGACAAAGTACGCTCTGCAGCAGGATGCGTTGCAGTTGCAGCAGCACAAGCCCTATTATGCTTATGGGACCGTTCAAAAACTACCTTTTATTACTACACATTAATAACATCATGGGACCGGCTAAGCGAAATCAAACATGACAATCAGTTTATTGCCGGAAGCGATGAAGAAACCGATGTAGCAAACTTAATACATGAGATTGGACTAGCAGTAGGAATGAAATATGGTCCTAGTAGTAGCGCAAATACAGAAGATGCAGTAAAAGCCGTATGCCTTTTATCCCAAGGTTATCTTAAATATGAAAGATCCCCTTTTAATGAAACTATTGAAAATACTTTAGTACAGAAAAATGGTATAGTATGGTTATCTGCTAGAAATAGTAATGATGAAGGGCATTCAATGCTAATAGATGCATTACGCTTTATATTTACTACTGGGGCTTGTGGCACATGTATAGATGCAACTAAATATGTAAAGAGATATTTCCATATCAATTATGGATGGGGGGAAAGTTATAATGGCTATTATCTTTATATACCACAATCGGATAATTATGATCAGGATTTGAGATGGGAAGGCACATCTAGAACCTTTCCATATCAAATGAAAGCATTTAGTGTATGGCAAACAAAAAATGAATAAAATGAAATATAAATTAATCATAGCTGTCCTTTATATGATCATGAGCGCTTGTAATAATACCGATTCCAATGAATTCGCTTTCTCTAACTATAGTTGGGAATGCCCCAAAGAAGGAGGCAGGAAAATATTCACATCCAATAAAGATGAATGGAAGATTGATCAGTTAATACTTGATGGAATTATTATTAAAGAATATAGTCCAGAATATATTAAAGATAAAAATCAGAGCTTCCCACCTGATAAATTTGATTTTGATTTTTTTTCTTTTAAAATCGATGGAAAGAAAGTAACAATTTGCCTACTAGAGAATACAACAGGAAAAAAAAGAAACATAAAATTTATATGCAGATATGTAAATACATATCATGCTATAACTGTTATACAGCTACCTGATATCAATATCATGAAACATTCTAGATACTAAAAGTTTTGATGAATGAGTATTATACAGTTGTATACGAAGAGTATTCACTTAGAGGATAAAAGGAGTAAATAAACATATTCCCAATGAATTTGGAAATGATGATAGAATCTTTACCTTCATCTCAATATGACAAACAAGATATATAATGCTTTTGTACTTTTAATCATTATAGGTTTATGCTTTTATTCTTGTAATGACGATGAGAAGCAAAAAGAAGAATATAAAACCATGATCCTAAAAGTCGCAGCTTATAGAGATTATTATGTTGCACCGGGACATGGTATTACCACCGATATATTAGGCTATGTTGTTACGGATGAAAGCAACAAGACATACGTCATCGAAACAATCAAAGGTTTTGAAGATGAGTATGAAGAAGGATATGAGTTCGTGATTAAAGTCAAAGCTGTGAACAAGAATCAAGGCGAACCTGTACAAGATCTATTGGGATATTATTATTATCTATTGGAAGTCTTAAGTAAGGAGAAAGTTTAAGACGCTGATTAGAAAACTGGTTATATCAAAATAATTCCTCTATGAATGAACAGTAGGGAGTGATAGCTGTTTATCACTCCTTTATTAGATTATTCTTTTTTTATTGTAATATTGCATAATCATAAATAACAGAATGTCGACAGATATTCATCTACATAAAGAAACCATTAATTAGAAAGATATGAGACTGCATAAAACTAAACTATTATATGTTCTATTCACACTTTTCATTTTAATTGGCTGCAAAGAGAACACTGATACACCGCCATTTATTTTTAATTGTAAAGTGAAACTTATCAATGAAGACGGAAGTTCACCTTTGCAGGAAAACAAAGATAAAATAAATCAGATTACAGTGAACCTGCTAAGCCCCATTAACAAGGACACTCAAATTACTGACATATCCTATCTTACATATTACAACTGTCTCAATATACAAGTTAGAGAATGGGAAGCCTGTATCAAAAACAAGGGTAATTATGAACAAGAGTATATTTTAGAAATCCAATATCCTGAAGAAATCCGCAAAGAAAAAGATACAATCAAAATAAAGTATCAATTCAAGAATGCCCGTCCATCTATTGTTGAAGCTCATTATAATGATATAAGAGCAACAGATACAAGTGTGAACGATGTCACTTTTGAAATTGAGAATTAGAATTGGCATGAGAAACTATCCCATAATATATGAAATAGTTATCCATTCATCGTCTATCATGAAATCTATATCCAATTCCTAACATCAGATTATTGGGGTCTTTAAACTTGCTCAACTGATATCCCACATGTAGAAATAAATGACGGGTAACATAAGTTTTGAGAGCCAAAATCTGATAAAAACCTTCCGTATCATCGCCACTGTAGATCAGGTTTCGTCCGATACCGACATTGATTGAGAAAATGGGCATTACCAATTCTGCCCGAAGAGACACCCCCACTGCAAATTGTTCGCGGAAAGGGGGACGATGAAACTTTATATCATCCCCATAAGTTCCTACTAGTTTATAATCCTTAATATTGGCACTCTCGTCAAATTGCGCATCTGCGGAAAGCCCCGCCCGGAAGTAGTTATTGAAATTGTACATCGGAGCGAAGTTAAGCCCTACAATACCAAACGAACCGGGAACCAAAGTCGGTATACCTTCTTTCACGAACCCTCTTTTGCGAGTAGCTCCATATACCAACAAGTCATAGCTGACATGCGGCTTGATATAAAGGCGCTTGGGAGCAATTGCCCCGGATGCCTCATCTTCGGCACCAAAGGTACGTACAACACCGATTCTTCCTCCGATAGTATTAAGGCCTCCATTAGGATAATGTGTATTGCCATTGGAGAAATGCGTAAAGTCCACACCCGCCGCCAGCCTCCACTGCGGATGAAACTGCCAGTTCAGCATAAAACCCAGATTGATATATGCATTGATTTTAGAACCGATGGCATCATTGTACCAATTGCTGTGTTCGTCATATTGTTTCCAACCGAAAGAAGCACCGAAATTCCACTCATAATCCAACGATAAACGGGATGAAAGCCGTACAATAGGTGCCCCTTGAAAAGCATATACCGCCACCGGATTTCCCAGTTCTGCGGAATTATAAAATGTATTATGCGAAACACCGATCCCCTGATAAGCATGAGGATACAACCTCCCCAAATAGGAATCTTTGCTGAACTGGAAAGCATACTTCAAATGCAGGGAAAGTGACCGGTCAATTTTCTGCCGTTGTGCATTATCGCCTTCGAGGAAACTGTTTGTCGGAGCTACATAGCCCGGACGAACGTCAAAACCGATCTGATGGATGAGGGCATGTCTGGTACTTTCATTCTGCTGTCCGACAGGCTTCACTACTGTCTGAGCGTCTAATTCGTTGCCAACTGCCGAGAGCAGCAGCAAGCAGATTATATATAGAGACCATCTGGCATTCATATTTCTATTTTTTGATATTTTCGCGTTCTATAATCCAGTTGTCTGTAGGTATATTGCTTTGCAACGTACCGGTTATAATTCGTTGTTTCTTAGTCTTAGGGTGAAAAGTATAGAGAATGTATTCCGTTTCAAACCATTCATGCATCAGCATATAGGTAATACGCTGAGTAGTATAAGGTGGAATAAAAATCTCCTTCTCTATATTGGGAAAAGGCAATGCTTGTTCCCGAGAGGTATATTGTGCTTGTACACCGTTCATCACCAAAGTCCCATTCTCTATAGTTGGTATCTCTACTGTCAAATTGTCATCTCCCAATAGTCGAAAAGCCCCGGGCGTATCACTTTGGAACGTCACTTCATGACGGATCCCTTGTATTGATAGAAGGCATGGATAGGGAATATCCGAAAGGTTGGGTTGTACAAAACTCCCCCTTTCACCTTTTCTCTTCTCATACCTATACGCATTTAAAGAATAAGTGATATGATCTAACACATACCTGTCCGACGGGGAAATTTCAACGTATATCTCTTGCGATTCATAATCATTGCCCACTACAAGCATGAATCTAAAATGAGTGTTGCGGACGTTTTCGCCCACTGTGATCTTCAGCTCTTTGGGATCACTGCGCTCAATGACGAAATCGGTCAGTTTCTCATTGCATACGATCTTGCCTAATCCTTTTAAGTAGGCGTTCTGTTCTCGCATTATCAGGCGATTGTCAGCGTCATAGATTTCATATTGACAGGAAAACTCGCTGTCGTATGTATACATCCACATCAAATCCCAATTGGAGGATGCAAAACGAATGGTTACATCATCACCATTCCCGTCCAGAGTAAATTCGGAATCGGAAGACCGGAAATCGTCGACAAATACATCATCGTTGCACCCATACTGAACTAAAAAGATGAGAATATATGCTGCTAAGTTTACGAATGTTTTCATGTTGGTCGTTATCTAGTCATTTCGTTGGTGACAAAAGTAATATATATTTTTAGAAGAGTGTTATTATCACCCCTCTTTAGTTGCCATATAAAGGAAAATAAACTATTTTTGTTCTCAACATAAAAAAAAGAAGTGGTTATGGATGCTACAATAAAGAAGATACCTTATGGGATGACGAATTTTGAGTCTATCATCTGTGATAATTATTACTATGTGGACAAGACTCACTATATTACTAAAGTAGAAAACACAAGTCGTTTCTTCTTTTTTGTCCGTCCGCGCCGTTTCGGTAAGAGCCTTTTTTTAAGCATGCTTAGTCATTACTATGACATCAACCAGAAAGATAAGTTCGACAAAATATTTGGCGAACTTTACATAGGAAAGCATCCTACTCCTGATCGCAACAAATACTTAGTGTTGGCACTTAATTTCAGTAGTGTAGCCTCCAGTATGGAACGTTTAGAAGAATCATTCAACACCTATTGCAAGATAGTAATGACCGGATTCGCGGAACGAAATGCCCATCTGCTAGGAGAAGAAGCCGTCGAAAAACTACGCGAATTAAAAACGGGAGACGCTTTATTGGGATCACTGTGCCAAAGTGCTAATAGCAAAGGACAAAAGATATATCTCATCCTTGATGAATATGATAACTTTGCCAACAATATACTGGTTGATTATGGCAACGAACGTTATCGCAGCATCACTCACGGTAGCGGATTCTTCCGTGGCTTCCTGAAAGTGGTGAAAGACTATTCAAATTCAGTGATTGAACGGATCTTCCTTACAGGCGTAAGTCCCGTAACAATGGATGATCTCACCAGTGGGTTTAACATTGCGGCAAATTACAGCAATTCGCCCACCTTTAACAATATGATGGGATTTAATGAGCAAGAAGTACGTACGCTAATCGATTATTACAAAAGTTACCGGAAGCTACCGCACACCACAAATGAACTAATAGACATCATGAAACCATGGTATGACAATTATTGTTTTGCCCTAAAAGCACTAAAAGAGCCGTCGATGTATAACTCGGATATGGTACTTTATTTCATGAACCACTATATGCTGAATGAAGACATTCCCGAAAATATGCTCGATGCCAACATCCGCACCGACTACAACAAGCTGCGCCACCTCATCCACGTAGACAGAACTTTCGGCGAGAATGCAAGTATGGTACAGGAAATCGTAGAGAAAGGCTCTACTACCGGAATCATTGCTGACAGCTTCCCTGCTGAAGATATTATCAAACCGGAATACTTTAAGAGCCTGCTCTATTATTATGGTATGCTCACCATCAGCGGCATGGAAATGGGAGAGCCCAGACTGAGCGTCCCCAACTGGGCAGTACGCGAACAACTCTACGGCTACATGACAGATATCTACAAAGATTCTGCCGACCTCTATTTGGAAACAGATAAACTAGTGGATCGGATGAAACGAATGGCGTACAAAGGAGAATGGGAAAATTACTTCAAATACATTGCCGACCGTCTAAACGCTCAAAGCAGTATCCGCGACTTTATCGAAGGCGAGGCTTTCGTAAAGACCTTTATTCTGGCTTATCTGGGATTGACGCATTACTACATTGCCCGTCCCGAATATGAGAGCAACAAAGGATATGCGGATATCTTTCTGCAACCCCGCCTGTTGCAACTTCCCGACATGGTATACAGTTACTGTATCGAGGTAAAGTATGCTAAACGAGATGCTTCCGACACCGAGATAGAGAAACTGCTGACTGATGCAAAAACACAGTTGAAACAGTATGCCACAAGCGAATGGATTCAGCAAGACAAAGGAACTACAGAACTAAAAAGTATCGCACTAGTATTTCAAGGTTGGAAACTGACAAGAGTAGAAGAAGTCTAGACTGTTAAAAAAAACTAGTCAAACAATTCTTTCAGTACATCCAGAGACTTCAACGCTGGAAAATCCGGCAAATGCAGACGATAATAATCATTCATAATCGTCAGACAGCGAGTGCGTTCTGCGCGGCTCATGCCAAATAAGTGCATTGTCTCATAATTCATACGCATCAGCTGGCGAAGACGTCCTGCCTCTTCGGGATTAATATAAGAGGAATGCAACTGCGGACGACTGGAAGTGAAACAAGCATTCAACAAATCGAAGTAATCACCATTATGATAATCTTCCAGATTGGGATACAACCCCAGAAAACGGGAAAGACGCATCAGAAAAACCAGATGGAAATTGGCAAACCCTTCGCGACATTCGTCCAGCCAAATGACAGAATGCTGCAAATAAGCGAACAGCGGACGGTTTTCAGCCTCTTCACGAATAGCACGATAGAGAAATTCTGCCAAAAAAAGTGCCATCGAAGATTTGTACGGATCATAAGGAATAGAAGTGAAAGGATAAAAGGACTTCGCCTCTTTCACCCGATAGAGAGTAGCATTCGGACGGTAGTCTGCCTCAAACTCGATAAAAGACAAGGGCTGGAAAAGCACCGACTTGACTGCCGCCTTCCGCGAACGGGGCACGGGAACCAGAAAAGAAGTCCTGCCGGATAACTCCGTGTACATATCTACAATGATAGAAGTATCATTATATTTAAGCGTATGTAGAACTATTCCTTTCGTCTTTTGCAGCATAGTGCGCTCCTCTTTTTATCATTCCGGAACAAAACTACAAAAAAATGTCTGGCAATTGGGAGCTTTTTAGAGGCGTTAACAACAAAAAAGATTGCTATTTTTGTTATACTCCCTGAATAACAAGTAAATATAGACAAGAGTATGAAAAGAAAAAGTAATAAAAACAGCTTTACCGGATGCGCAAAAGCATACATCCGAAGTCTTCAAGAAGAAGGCCGTTACTCGACGGCACATGTATACAAAAACGCAATTCTTTCATTTACAAAGTTTTGTGATACTCCCGATGTGGCATTCGGGCAAGTCAACCGCGATAACCTGAGAAGGTATGGACAGTATCTTTATGACTGCGGATTGAAACCAAATACCGTATCGACTTATATGCGTATGCTGCGCAGTATCTACAACCGGGGCGTCGAAGCAGGCACTGCCCGTTTCATTCCCCGACTGTTTCGTGATGTATTCACCGGAGTAGATGTCCGCCAGAAGAAGGCGCTGCCCATCAACGAGCTGCACATGCTACTCTACAAAGCGCCCAAGTCCAGACATCTGTGTCGTACACAAGCAATAGCACGACTGATGTTTCAGCTCTGCGGCATGCCGTTTGCCGACTTTGCACATCTGGAGAAATCTGCATTGACACACGGAGTACTGAGATATAACCGTATAAAGACGGGCACTCCCATGAGCGTTGAAATACTGGAAGCAGCCCAAAAGACAATCAACGGACTGCGCAACAATGAATCTTCCGCCGGCGATTATCCGGATTATCTGTTCGACATAATGAAAGGAGATAAAAAAAGGAAAGAAGAGGCAGGATATAAGGAATATCAGTCGGCTCTCAGACGTTTCAACAATCAGTTGAAGAGCCTCTCCAGAGAATTGCGCATCAAATCGCCCGTCACTTCATACACCATCCGGCATTCCTGGGCAACAAGCGCCAAATATCAGGGAATCCCTATCGAAATGATCAGCGAATCATTGGGACATAAATCGATAAAAACCACGCAAACTTATCTGAAAGGCTTTGGACTGGAAAAACGGACAGAAGCGAATAAATTGAATTGTTTTTACGTAGAGAACTATCTTACAGGCAAATAGAGAGAGACAAGCTATTGAATATAAACAAATTACCTTATCTATTACTTCTTAGGTAACGGAAATAAATACAGCGCAAAGATATAGAAAAAGAACATCATACTCTAAATTAATTATACATTATTTTACTCCCTTTCTTTCAAAAAAAATAAAAAAGAATACAGGAGCATGAATTATATCTGTTTCATGTTCCAGACCGCTATTGTATCTGCCGGACTGTTTTTCAGCCGAAAACTCATATATACACTTTATAACTCAAAGACCGCTGCCTTTTTTACTTCTTTCCCCTCCACATACCGGTCACAAAACCGGATTTCCGTTACCTAAGAAGTAACAGAAACACATAAACAAAAGATTATGACACACAAACCCAATAGTAATAAAAAAAGGATATTGCCGATCAGCAGCATGAAGGGACTCACACCAGTCTTAAAATGCATGTTGGCAAGCATCCTCCTTTCCTGTCTTCTGCCCGCTTCCAGTCTATACGGGCAAAAGATAGCTGTCAAGAGCAATCTTCTCTACGACCTCACAACCACATTCAACATAGGGGGAGAGATAAGATGCGATGATACGCATACGCTCAGTCTCTCCGTCAACTACAATCCCTGGAACTTCGGAGGAAATAAAAAGATGAAGCATTTCATGCTCCAGCCGGAATACCGCAAATGGTTTAGCGGAACGTTTATGGGAAGTTATATCGGCTTTCAGGTTCATTATGCCCTGTTCAACTTTGGCGGTATGCTCCCCTGGGGATTCGGAAACGGTAAAATGCTGGGAATCGAAAACAAGCAGATTGCCAACAATCGGTATCAAGGCAATCTGGCAGGCTTCGGCATCTCCTACGGTTATCAATGGATGATCAGTCCGCAATGGAATCTGGAAGCAGGACTCTCACTGGGATATGCCCACCTCAACTACAAACGTTATGGACAACCCGAAGGCGCCGCCTTCATAGAAAAGTCCCACTGCAACTATTGGGGCCCCACGCAGATAGGAATATCACTCGTATATTTCATTCAGTAAATCAATTAAATCACAACATAACATGAAAACGAAAGTATTCATCTTTTTCAGTCTATTGATATGCAACTTGCTCCCGGCACAGAACGTTAAGCTGGATATCGTCCCTCACTTCTTCGGTGTCCGTGCAGATTCATTGCTTCTGTCCATGGACATTTCAATCCATATAGACGACATGGATTCCAAAAGTGCCTTTATGCTGACACCCGTACTGACCAGCCAGGAGAAAAAAGTACTGCTGCCACACATACAACTGAACGGCAAGCAGAAACAGAAGCTATATCTGCGCAATCAGATATTGCGCAAAAAGAATGACCGGAAAGAAGAGGATGCAAAAGCTTATCTCATTGCCGGCATTGACGAAAATCATTCACGTACCATTTCCTACCGGACTTCATTGCCGGCGGAGGACTGGATGAGCAACGCGACACTGACACTCAAAAGAACTATTGTACGTCCGGAAGGTGAACAATCTCTGAAAGATACGATCGTCATAACTCCTCAAAACATAGTGGCATCTTCCGGCACAATAGTTCCCTCCAGTACGGCTACCCAAGAAATAGTCTCCCTTCCTGCTGTCAATGAACGTTCGGTGACTCCGGCAGCCGGCAACAAGATGAAATACAAGGGTGCCTATGTTTCTCCCGAAACGGATGATGTGGATGCACGGAATCAGAAAGAACTGAATTTCAGCCTTGAAGAGGCAAAAATGATAGCGGAGATCAATCCGCAGATGTTATCGCTCCGCGAACTCTACACTGTCGCCCTGTCTTATACGGAAGATAAAGCCCGGTTTTACAAGATTATCAATATTAGTGTCAAACTGTATCCTGTACACCCGGTTGCCAACCTGAATGCAGCAGCTGCCGCCATCGAACAGGGAGACGTCAAATCGGCAGGTAAGTTCCTTTCAATGGCTCTCCATGACAGCCTTGCCTACAAAAACTGTCGCGGAGTATACGAACTTATGTCCGGAAATACCTATGAAGGTATCCGAATGCTGAAAGCCGCCAAAGCAGAAGGCTCCGAAGAGGCTGCATACAATCTGAATGCATTTTTTGAGAACAATAAACGCCCTTAATCAACGGATACAATGAAACGTTTCATATTCCTGCTCTTATTTCTTGGATGTCTGGACGCTTACTCGCAGAAAGTGGCCATCAGAGTGAATGCGCTTTCTGCCATAGACGGAGCCTTCGGAGGAGGAATCTCGTATGCCATAGGAAACAAGAACACCGTCGAACTCACCGGAAGCCTGCGACCCTGGAAGCGGAGCGAAGAATATGTCAACCGCTACTGGCTGCTGCAACCTGAATACAAATACTGGACTTGCCAGAAGTATAACGGCTTTTTCTTGGGGGCTTATCTGAACGGCGCACAATTCAACATCGGAGGCAAGAAACTGCCTTTCGGCGTATTCTCCCAACTGAAACGTCATCGGTACGAAGGCTGGCTGGCAGGCGGAGGTATCAGCTGTGGATATCACTGGATGCTGAACGACCACTGGAACATAGAAACAAGTGTGGGAGCAGGATACGAATATATCCATTACCGGCAATACAACTGCGTAGATAAATGCGCAAAGCTAAAGGAGGAAGGAAAGTATCATTACGCAGGACCTAATAAGGCCTCTATTAGTTTAATCTACCTATTTTAAGAAAAGAAGAAAAATGAAAAAATTATGGAAAGTCTGGTTCTCCAAAAGGAGGCATATTTACATGGAGATAGCACGCAAATACCGGTCTACACCGTGGAAAGTATATCACTTAGGACATGGCGGTAGAGGAAAAACACCGAAGGACATGAAGATTCTGGAAGAACTGCAACAACGCGGAATCATATCTTATATCTATCCTTGGTGAACAGGCTATTTCTACATATAGATTCATTGATTAGTATAATTATGAAACTGAGAGGATTTTTTATTATTGCGGTCATGGCATCGCTTTCCCTACAGGCACAGACGCCTGTAGAGAAAGATAACGGAACGATCCGCACCACCGCTTCCAGCCTCCACAAGGCAGGGGAAGAACTGGTGGTTTCTATTTCGGTAGAGATCACCCGGGACCTCTCGTCCAACGAATCGCTGGTTCTTGTTCCAGTTGTCACCGACAGTCTGGAGCACCGGATGGAACTGCCACCCATCTATATCAATAGCCGGAAACAACAAATCATATTTATGCGTGAGACGGGCAGAAAAGAGAAAGAAGCCCGGTCACTGCAAAGGAAAAACGGAAGTCAGCAAAGTATGCATTATCTGCAATCCGTTCCTTTTGAGAAATGGATGAACCATGCTACACTCTCACTGATAGAGAAAAGTTGCGGCTGCGGCATCCCCGGTGAAGAAGCTTTCACCTGTATCGCCCGTCTGCACCCGCAGCCGGTACCTATTCCGCAACTCGTATTTCTCACTCCGCAAGTGGAAGCGCTGAAAACCAGAACCGAGAAAGGGTGTGCATTCATCGACTTCCCTGTAAACGATGTGATCATACACGAAACATACAGCAACAATGCAACAGAACTGAATAAGATCGTTCAAACAATAGATGCTATCAAAAATGATACGAATGTGACAATCACACATATCAGCATTCATGGTTATGCATCACCCGACGGACCTTATAAACTCAACGAGAGATTATCCCGCGAACGTACTCAGGCATTGAAGGAATATGTATGCCGGTTATATACATTCGACCAAACGGATATCCAGACCTCACATACTCCCGAAGATTGGGAAGGATTCGAAGCTCTTCTCACCGATACAGCCTTTCAGCAAAAAGAGGCGGTCATGAGAATCGTGACAGGCAGTCTGCACCCCGACCGCAAGGAAGAGAAGTTGAAAAAACAATTTCCGGCATTCTATCGCTTTGTACTCGAACATTGGTTCACGCTGCTCAGGCATTCCGATTATACCATCGAATATCATGTACGTCCTTTCAGCGTAGAAGAATCACGAAATATTTTCGTGACCAACCCCAAGAATCTGAGCCTTGAAGAGATGTTCCGCCTCGCACTTACCCACACACCGGGGAGTGAAACATACAACAAGATATTTATGACTGCCGTGCAATTGTTTCCGGATAATCCCGTAGCCAATCTGAACGCAGCCTGCATCTCACTGATGCAAAGAGACGTGAAATCCGCCGGGCATTATCTGGAGAAAGCACCGGAAGTACCGGAAACGGCACTGGCAAAAGGCGTCCTGTACCTTCTGAAGAACCAGTATGAAGAAGCGGAATCATTCTTCAGACAGGCCAAAGCTGCCGGACTTTCACAAGCCGATGACAACCTGAAACGAATATTAGAACTTAAATAAATGTTTAATTAAAATCAATGGTAAGATGAAACAATTTACAAAACTAATGGCAATGCTCCTGTTTACAGCAGCCACACAGTACAGTTGCATCAACGATGCAGATGTAGCAATCCCCGACAAGACTCACTCGGATTCGAATGGCAACGTAGCCCTGTTTCTTGAAATTCCGAATGTTCCCGTCAGCCGAAGTGCCGAATCATCAGGCGTAACTGAAGAAGGTTCGAAAGAAGAATACGCAGTAAAAAGCCTTACTGTCTACTTCTTTGACTCGGTTACCAAAACTTTTGTTGAGTCGCAGCCTCTTGAAAACATCACACTGGCAGGAACAAGCGGACAAAAAATACAATACACCGCCAACAAAATCACAATGAAACCGGGAACCTACAATGTATTCGCCATCGCCAATGGCGAAGCAATCACAGGGGACATCGCAACACAGGACAAATTCCTCGGAGCCATCGACAAGGTGACTTACAGCACAGGAAAGATTCCAAGTGTACCCGAAGAAGGATTTGTAATGACCAACCGTGGTGCTGCCAACCTGAACGTTGAAGTCAGCAAGCCCACAGACTCTGACAAAGTAACCAACATCTCCATCAGCCTGGAACGTGTAGTTGCCAAAATTGAAGTGACACAGACACAGGAAACCTTCCCCCTGAAAGACCCGGCAGGAAAGACTTACTGTACTATCAAACTCAATAACTTCAGAATGCTGAACCTGGCAACTCAGTTCTACACCTTCCGCCATACAGCCGTACTGACCAGCCTTCAGGAACCGGACTCATACACTGATGAGAACTTCGGCAACATAAACGATAACGACGGTTATGTAATAGACCCTTACTTCTTCAAGAAAACCGTAGAAGGTGCCGAAGACTTTAAGAATGAGGACGGTTTCTTTGCACAGGCACTGGTGCAACTTAATATAAACGACAGCAACTGGGCAGGCATGGCTCCGGCAAATAGCTGGTCACGCATCTACTGTCTGGAGAACTGTATGTTCCGTCCGGCCCAGATGAATGCCTATACCACAGGAGTGATGTTCAAAGCAAGCCTCGACATTGCTACCGACCGTGTATTCGACGAAAGCGGAGAAACAGTCAGCAACCCGTCCAACTGGCCGACCAACCTGTTTTACTTCAACTACAATTTCTACACCAGTGTAAATGCAATCAGAAAACTGGTACTTAACAACCTGCCCGGAGACATTACCGACGACTCTACAACGGAAGAGCTTGCCAAATATAGCATCAAACGTTTTGGCAAGACTGAAAACTATGCATGCTACTATAACTATTGGATCAAGCACGAAGACAACAACAATGACACTGAGATGGGAGTAATGGAATTCGGTATCGTACGCAACAACATATACAGGCTGTCAGTCAATAAGGTTGCAGGTCTGGGCAGCGGCGAACCGTTTATCGAACCGGAACAACCGGATGAATACAAGGCAGAACTGAACATCAACATTGATGTTTTTCCGTGGGCCGTACGTAACCAAGATGTAGAACTTGAATAAGTATCGGCCACTTTGAACTAAATTTATTACCAATGCGTCCATTTTTACTACATATTATCTGCGTTATCACGCTGTTCTCATCCTGCAACTGGGTGAATGATGATCTGTCAGACTGCCCTACCGGGACCTGGTTGAAAATCTCGTATACCTATAATATACTGGATGTGGATGCCGCTTCCTCACAAGTAGGAGACATCACCATTTTTGCTTTCGACAAGAACAACAAGTATGTGGACAGACTGGACGTAGACAGTATCACATTACATCAAGGCTACTGCATGGTAAGAGTGCCGTTTCCCGAAGGGAGCTATCATCTGCTTTTGTGGGGAGGAGCTTCCGACCGTCAATACCGGTTCCCTTATCTCAAAACCGGTCAGACGGAACGGGAATCATTGCTCCTGTCATTGATATGTGACAATGACAAACAGATGAACGGGAAATTGAACGGCCTCTTTTACGGTAGCCTTGAAAATATGACGGTCAGCAGTGATTATCAGGTATGGGACACCCCTTTAGTCAAGAACACCAATTATTTCTCATGTATCCTTCAGGATGAAAACAATAACCTTCTGAACCGGGAAGATTTTACTTTCACGCTGGAAGCTGCTAATGGGGTAATGGATTATACAAATACTCCATCGGATACAGAGCCCGTTTACTATCGCCCATACCGGCAGGAAGTCAGTGTACTCTCTGATGATATTCCTGTCATTCATGCGCGATTGAACACATTGCGCATCATGAAAGGAGATCAGACCACATTGTCCATAAAGCATATACCCAGCGGACAGGAAATTCTGCGTCTTCCGCTCACCCAGTATTTATTGTTATCTAAAATCTACAGTTATACCGGTGATGAGATGGACGACCAGGAATATCTTGACAGGCAGGATTCATATACACTTTTATTTTTCATCCAATCATCGGATATGGGGATTCCGAAGATATGCCCGAAAATAATGGTAAACGGATGGACTGTGCGGCTGAATGATTCAGAACTGGAGTCTTAAGAATACATGGCTGATTGTATGTATACGGAATTTAGGTGAGATGTTCTACAAAAAAGGCTACTGTGAAGTATCCGAGTGGTATGATATACCCTTTTTTTCGCATGTTTTGTTTCCCACAACATGCCAAATTTCCTTATAAAACGGCACTTCATTGAAGGACTGTTTTATTAATTGTTTGTTTTGTTTGTGTTGGTGCACTTGTCCGAGCGAGGACAAGTGCACTTTCGTTATCTATTAAAACAATCAGAATCACGCACTCTATCCGTCACAATGAAAAAGTTGCCATTTTCTATACTGCAATTTATATAGGGAGCAGTAAGAAGGATACCATTGAACAGAAACCCGACCTGCGTTCTTATCGTTTTTTCGAAAACGATGTAACAACCAAGAGCTAAGTACATAAAGTCTATTATATATAATAAGGTGTAAACATAGGCTATTATCCATAGCACTATGGAAAGAGAATTTTTTTTCGACAAATCGCAACTTCATATTTAGCTGAAAATCAAGTATCATAAGCCTACCACAAGAAAAAAAAGAAGGAAAAACAGATATTTTTTTCAAGAATTGTTTGTCAGTTTCAAAAAAGTTCCTACCTTTGCATCCGCAATCGAGAAACAAACACTGATTCGAGAAAGCAAAATGCAGAAATGCAACAACAGGATGGCCCGTTCGTCTATCGGTTAGGACGCAAGATTTTCATTCTTGAAAGGGGGGTTCGATTCCCCCACGGGCTACAAGTAAAAAAGAATAAAGAACTAAAAAATAGATTAGTCGAAATGGCAAATCACAAATCATCACTGAAGAGAATCAGACAAGAAGAGACAAGAAGACTTCATAACAGATATTATGGTAAGACCATGAGAAACGCTGTTAGAAAACTTCGTGCAACTACTGACAAGACAGAAGCTGTTGCAATGTATCCTGGCATCACCAAGATGTTGGATAAGTTAGCTAAAACAAATGTTATTCACAAGAATAAGGCTAACAATCTGAAATCTAAGCTGGCTCTTTACATCAACAAGCTCGCTTAATAATAGAAAAATAACAATTCTATATAGCATTCAGGCTGAACTTTTAAGTTCGGCCTTTTGTGTTTATAATCCACTGAATATCAGACCGCTTTCCCAACCGCTAATTCCACTTTTATTCTGTATTTTTCACCTCTTAAACTTCGCCAAGTCGACAATTTTCACTATATTTGCTCTGTTATTATAACTTAGAAAGGCAATTATGAGCGAAGAACAAATCACTCCCAATAACGGGTCTTATTCTGCGGATAGTATCCAAGTATTGGAAGGTCTTGAAGCAGTGAGAAAACGCCCTGCGATGTACATCGGTGACATCAGCGTAAAGGGACTTCACCACTTGGTATACGAAATCGTTGATAACTCCATTGACGAGGCACTGGCCGGGTATTGCGACCACATCGAAGTGACAATCAACGAAGATAATTCAATCACCGTACAGGATAATGGACGTGGTATTCCGGTCGACTATCATGAAAAAGAAAAGAAGTCGGCGCTGGAAGTAGCAATGACCGTACTGCACGCCGGAGGTAAGTTCGACAAAGGTTCGTACAAGGTTTCCGGAGGTTTGCACGGTGTAGGTATGTCTTGCGTAAATGCACTGTCAACACACATGACTACACAGGTATTCCGTGATGGTAAAATCTATCAGCAGGAATATGAAATTGGTAAGCCGCTTTATTCTGTAAAAGAAGTAGGGGTATCGGATATTACAGGAACCCGCCAACAATTCTGGCCGGATGATACCATCTTTACCGAAACAGTATATGATTATAAAATCCTGGCTGCCCGTTTGCGCGAATTGGCATACCTGAACGCGGGTCTGCGTATCTCTCTGACCGACCGCCGGGTAGTGAATGAAGAAGACGGCAGTTTCAAGAGCGAAGTGTTCTATTCAGAAGAAGGTCTGAGAGAATTCGTACGCTTTATCGAGTCCTCACGTGAGCACTTGATTAACGATGTCATCTATCTGAACTCCGAAAAGCAGGGAATTCCTATTGAAGTCGCAATCATGTACAATACAGGATTCTCTGAAAATGTACATTCTTACGTCAATAATATCAATACAATCGAAGGAGGTACGCACCTTGCAGGTTTCCGTCGTGCACTGACTCGTACACTGAAGAAATATGCCGAAGACAGCAAGATGCTGGAAAAGGTAAAAGTTGAAATCTCGGGAGACGACTTCCGTGAAGGTTTGACTGCCGTTATTTCCGTAAAAGTTGCCGAACCACAGTTCGAAGGACAGACCAAAACGAAGTTGGGTAACAACGAAGTGATGGGTGCTGTAGACCAGGCTGTCGGCGAAGTACTGGCTTATTATCTGGAAGAACATCCGAAAGAAGCAAAAACGATTGTAGACAAGGTAATTTTGGCTGCTACCGCACGCCACGCAGCAAGAAAAGCCCGCGAAATGGTACAGCGCAAATCTCCGATGTCCGGAGGTGGACTGCCTGGTAAGTTGGCCGATTGTTCGGATAAGGACCCTTCAAAATGTGAATTATTCCTCGTCGAGGGAGATTCGGCAGGTGGTACTGCCAAGCAGGGACGTAACCGTATGTTCCAGGCAATCCTCCCGCTACGCGGTAAGATTCTGAACGTAGAAAAAGCAATGTACCACAAAGCGCTGGAAAGCGATGAAATCCGCAATATATATACAGCGCTAGGCGTCACTATCGGAACAGAAGACGACAGCAAAGAGGCTAACATTGAAAAGTTGCGTTATCACAAGATTATCATCATGACCGATGCCGACGTCGATGGTTCTCACATCGACACACTGATCATGACGTTCTTCTTCCGTTATATGCCGCAGATTATTCAGAACGGCTATCTGTATATTGCTACTCCCCCACTCTACCTCTGCAAAAAGGGTAAGGTAGAAGAGTATTGCTGGACAGATGCACAACGCCAGAAGTTCATTGATACATACGGCGGCGGTCTGGAGAATGCAGTCCATACACAACGCTACAAAGGTTTGGGTGAAATGAACGCCCAGCAGTTGTGGGAAACGACCATGGACCCCGAAAACCGTATGTTGAAACAAGTTAACATCGATAATGCCGCAGAGGCCGATTATATATTCTCCATGTTAATGGGTGAAGACGTAGGTCCGCGCCGCGAATTTATCGAAGAGAATGCAACTTATGCAAATATCGATACATAATTTTAATATTACGTTTTTATAAACCAACCTCACATCTTACAACGAAGAAGCGTCGGCAAGCGAAGGAAAATCCTCCGTGCCGGCGCTTTTCTATGTCTTAATAAAACCTAACAGTTAAATTACTTCTCGACCAAAATCACTATCTTGCCAAAAAGAAGGAGGACACTTATGAAAACTACTACCCAAAATCCTGTATTTGCCAAGATCAGGCTGTATCTCAAAATTCTGGCATCCTGTGTGATTGTCACTTGCCTGTTCCTGATCATTATCCATCCGGAGGCATGGATCACTCCGTCCTGCATTATTGTAGCTATGATCTGCCTGCTATTTCTTCTGATACGAGCCAAACGCAAAGAATCAAAAAAATGAGAGAAATATCAGATCATATCATGCGCCTTTAATTCCTCCACTGCGATTTCCAGTTCTTGATACCACTTTTCACCGAATTTACGGATCAGCGGTTCTTTCAAGAATTGGTAGACAGCTACATTTTCTTTTTTTCCCAGCAGCACAGCCGCCTTGCATACATCCCATCGATGATAATTTACTGCTTTATATGGCCCGTAATCCCCAATCCGGATGGGATAAAGGTGACATGATACCGGTTTATAAAAGTCAGTCTTGCCATCCCGATAAGCCTTTTCAATGGCACAATAACAGCATCCTTTCTCGTCATAGCAAGTAAAGACGCAGTCCTTATTATTAACAATAGAAGTCACCAGATCACCTTCCTGATCCGTATATACCACTCCTTGCTTTTCAATGACAGCACGCGCTTCCGGAGACAGTTCCTCCCAAATAACCGGCAGCACTTCTTCCAACTTTTCTACTTCCTCCAACTCCACAGGTGCCCCCGCATCCCCTTCAATACAACATTCGCCCTTGCAGGCATCCAGGTTACAGAGGAATTTTTCCCGAAGGACATCGAAGCTCACTACTACATCTTCTATCTGAATCATAAAACTTATGTGAGACAAAAAGGGCGGAGTTTACCCCCGCCCTTCTGGTTATAGAATTCTAAATTACTTAATCAAAATCTGACCATTCATATCTGCCGGAGCTTCCAGACCCATGATTTTCAAAATAGTCGGAGCAACATCAGCTAGGCGACCGTCCTCCACTTTCGCAGCCTTGTTTTCTGTTACGTAAACACAAGGAACCGGATTCAGAGAGTGAGCCGTATTCGGAGTGCCGTCTTCGTTCAAGGCGTGGTCAGCATTACCGTGGTCGGCAATGATGATTGCTTCGTAGCCCTGTGCTTTAGCAGCTTCGATGACATCTTTCACGCAAGCGTCTACAGCCACAACAGCCTTCTCGATTGCTTCGTAGATACCGGTATGGCCTACCATATCACCGTTAGCGAAGTTCACCACAATAAAGTCATATTTATTTTCGTTGATAGCGTCTACCAGTTTATCCTTCACTTCGTAAGCGCTCATTTCCGGTTTCAGGTCATAAGTAGCTACTTTCGGAGATGGAACGAGGATACGGTCTTCGTTGTCGAACGGAGTTTCACGGCCACCGTTGAAGAAGAAAGTAACATGGGCATATTTCTCTGTTTCGGCGATATGAAGCTGGTTCAAGCCTTTTGAAGCAATGTATTCACCCAGTGTATTGGCAACATTTTCTTTATCGAACAGGATGTGAACACCTTTGAAAGATGCATCATACGGAGTCATACAGTAATACTGCAATCCCGGAATGGTATGCATACCTGCTTCCGGCATATCCTGCTGAGTCAGTACGACTGTCAGTTCTTTAGCACGGTCGTTACGGTAGTTGAAGAAAATAACCACATCACCTTCTTTGATTGTTCCGTCGCAGTCAGCGTTTACAATCGGTTTGATGAATTCATCCGTTACACCTTCATCGTAAGATTCCTGCATTGCCTGAACCATGTCAGTAGCTTTCTTTCCTTCGCCGTTTACCAGGAGGTCATAAGCTTCTTTCACACGTTCCCAACGTTTATCACGGTCCATAGCATAATAACGACCGATGATAGAAGCAATCTTGCCGGCAGATTTCTCGCAATGTGCAGAAAGTTCTTCGATAAATCCTTTACCGCTCTTCGGGTCAGTATCACGACCGTCCATAAAGCAGTGGATAAATGTATTGTTGATGTTATATTCTTTGGCGATGTCGCAAAGTTTGAAAAGATGAACCATTGAGCTGTGCACACCACCGTTAGAAGTCAATCCCATGAAATGAACGTTCTTTCCATTTTCTTTTGCGTAAGAGAAAGCAGAAACGATTTCGGGGTTCTGAAGGATGCTGTTGTCGGCACATGCACGATTGATTTTCACCAAATCCTGATAAACCACACGTCCGGCACCAATGTTAAGGTGACCTACTTCGGAGTTACCCATCTGTCCGTCGGGCAAACCTACGTTCTCACCACTTGCCTGAAGTTGGGAATGAGGATAATTGTTCATCAGATAATCCCAGTAAGGAGTGGGAGTGTTGAAGATTACGTCGTCTTTCTTTTGGTCGCCTAATCCCCAACCATCGAGGATCATTAAAAGGGCTTTCTTGCTCATACTATTTCAATATTTAAATTATCACTCTGATTTTCGGGTGCAAAGGTACAAAAAAGATGATTACGTAAACGCTTAATCTATGTTAAGTTAAAAGGGGAAAAGAGGGGAAGCCATGAATATTTTTCTTTCTTTGTACAGGGAACTATTAAACACATTTATTCAAAATTTAATATTATGAAAACGATTCTACTCTGCATGATGCTCATGCTATCGGGTATGCTCACTGCGCAAACCATCGACAATCCGCCATTTAAAGCCCGTTCGGGGAGCATTGGCAACATCACACGTATAGAACGCACGCCCGAAGGTACGCGTGTTTATATTCACGCCATCTTCCGCCCGCACTGGTGGATAAAAGAGGAAGGAGACAGCTACCTGGAAGATGCGGCTACCGGAAAAAAATATCAGTTCAAGAGTGCAGAAGGCATTGAGCTCAACAAGGAAGTGTACATGCCCGACTCGGGCGAGATGGACTATGTACTCACTTTCGAAGCTCTGCCGGAAGAAACACAGGTCATCCATCTTCTCAGCCCCAGTGATACCGAAGGGAACACGTATGATATCTCTTTAGTGCCGCAAACCGATAAGACTGTTTCACCATTGGTTGCAATCAAAGGAAACTGGTTCAATACTGATGATTTGAACGCTTGGGAATATGGTATCTACGATTCTGTAACAATCATGAACAACCGGATATTCACCAATGAAACTGTCCGTAAGAAAGGGAAACGGATCGAGATAACTGTCAAGGACAAGCAGAATGGGGAGACACGCACTTTACTGGTAACTCCACAGAAAGACGGAAACTGTAAAATACAAGCGAACGGAGAGAAGGAACAACTGTACACCCGGCAAAAGGAAACGACCAAGACCATCGCCGCCGATACAGGTTTTCAGCAGTTCTTCCACACAGACACTACCTGTCTGCAAGGGTATATCGACGGCTACGACCGACGCCTGGGATTTGATACCGGACTGATCTATCTATCGAATATCATCACCCGCGAAGACTATCCGACTGTGATTCAGATAGACGAAGACGGCAGTTTCCTGTGCAAATTTGTCATCAAGCATCCTGTGGAACAATCGGTAACACTTGGCAACAACTGGATTCCATTCTATATCGAACCCGGGCAAACACTGACCATGTATATCGACTGGGAAGCATTACTGGCACGTAGCCGGGCACGCGATTATTATTTTCCTATCAAGAATATAGCTTACATGGGACCGTCGGCTCCTCTCTCCTATCTGCTGAAAGAATTCAGTTCACTTATCCCCTACCGTTACGAGGATTTATCCAATTCCCGTAATAAGCTGACTCCCAGCCAATACAAGGAACATATGAAGCCGTTTATCGCCCAATGGGAACATACAGCCGATTCAGTTATTCAGATTTGCCAACCATCGGCAAAGGCTGTCCGCCTGATAAAGAACAAGACAAACCTGCAGGCAGGAGGCTTATTCTTCGATTTCCTGATGAGCAGAGATTATTACGCGAAACAGGATACAGCCAACCAAGCCTTGAAAGTGCAAGAAGATGATTCCTATTACGACTTCCTGAACAAGATGCCGCTAAATGATGAAGCGGTGCTTGCCGATGCCAATGCAAGTACTTTCATCAACCGGTTTGAATATATGAATGCTTTCAGAAAAGCTTATGGACAACAGTATGCAACAGCGCCGACAGATACCATCACTTATACGTATCCGGAAAAGCCGCTTCTGACTTTCTTTAAAGAGAAAGGGGTAAAGATGAATGCAGAGCAGGAAGCAATCAGACTGAAACACGAAAAACTGGCCGGAACAACAGTAAAGATCACTTTGAAAGAACTTCAGGAGGAGAATGAGAAGGTAAAAGACTTATTCGGAAAAGAAGAAAAGCTAATTTCGGAATATGTAGAGAAACATGTCAAAAACGAGCAATCAGAGGAATCAAAGGAAGAAATAGACAGGAATTTTATCTCAATGAAAGTAAAAAGTGAACATATAAAAGACAGCATTCTTGCCGGACTATATAATGTACCCAATCCTTTGCTTTGGCAAATAGCTAAAGTACGCGACATGAAATTCTATCTGGAGAATATCAAGACACGTTCAATCGCCCGTGAGTATGCAGACAACACCAAAGAAGAACTTACTTTTCCAATATTGGCAGAAGAAGCCGAATATCTGTTTACCAAAATACATCCGAAAGAAGAAGCTAAGTCCTACCAGCTTCCGGAAGGTAAAGCCACTGAGGTTTTCCGCAATATCATCAAGAATCACCCGGATAAAGTATTGTTCGTTGACTTCTGGGCGACGACTTGCGGACCTTGCCGGGGAGGGATAGAGGCGACGGCAGACCTGCGCAAAAAATATAAGGATCATCCGGAGTTCCAGTTCATCTATATCACCGGACAGAAGGATTCTCCTGCCGGTGCATACAAGCAATATGTAGAAAACAACCTGAAAGGAGAAGCCAGTTATTATGTGACCGAATCGGAATTTAACTATCTGCGCCAACTCTTCCACTTCAACGGTATTCCGCACTATGAACTTGTACTAAAGGATGGTAGTATCTCCAAAGAGGGACTGGGAACTCATAAAATCAGAAAGTACTTGGAAGAGAACTTCCCCGTTTCCGAACCTGCCCAACTTAATTTGAATGAAGAATGATGAATGAAGAATGAAGAATTACTCTGCAGCGTGATAGCGTAGCTAATTCTTCATTCTTCATTTAAAACTTCTTCATAATGATTAAAACAGATGTTTTATTGTCATCTGTCAGCTTTTCATATATAACAATCTAATAATAAACAGATTACCACATGACAATAAGCCCTGACAATAAGCTGACAATAGCAAAAGTTCCATTTTACTGTCAGCTTATGGAGTGAGGGAAGTTTCCGATATATCTCACATTAGAGTGTATTAATACATTTTTTGCCATCATTTGATTCCGTCATTCAGACGAATACCAATGAGAAACGATCGGCTATGTCATTCAAACGACTGCAAGGAGGAAGACTCTCCTCTTTTGCGTGCACAGGAGAAGAGCCTTCATTCACACTGTCACCAACACTTCTCCTTTCGTTGTTTCCCGTTCAAGTATCCATACGGTTTGTGACAAGCTATCAGAACGGTTGTGCCACCTACGGAAACGATTATGCCAAACCTCTGAAACGATTGTGCAGAGTGCTTGGCACAGTTGTGCCACTGCGATGGCACAGTCGTGCCAAAGGCGTGGCACAAGCATGCCAAAGGGGTGGCACAAGCAAAGCATACCTTCTACTCCTCGTCCGCTATGCTTTCTCTGCCCTCCAAGCATACTTACAAAGGGACTCTTTATCAAATAGTCAAGCTGGAATAACAGTATGATACGGCTGACAATAGAATGGACGATTGCTATTGTCAGCCGTATTATCAGGGGGTATTGTCAGGAGCTAATTATCTTATTATAAACAGTTTGCCTACTAAAAGCTGACAGATGACAATAAAACATCGGTTTTAATCATTATGAATGAGTTTTAAATGAAGAATTACTGGATCAGTCCGAAAACCCGGTTTGAGCTCCATACTGTACGGATTTGAATGAAGAATTGGCTGCGCTATCACGCTGCAGCTGCAAAGTAATTCTTCATTCTCCATTCATCATTCTTCATTTCTGTACGGTTTGAGACCATTATTCCATCAAAAAAAACAAAGCAAAAGGCGGAAGCCCGGCTAATTTTCCGTATCTTTGCACCGCTTTAAAATTAAATCATAGAAATATGGACGATTCAAACCCGCGAACGTGCACTAATAGTATTAATTAAAGCGAACAGAGTCATTGAAAACTGATGCCTCTGCTCGTGTAAACAAACGAAAGGAGGCAATAAGATGAGAACATATCTTTATTGTGAAGCTGGCTTTGTGGAAAAACCGCAATGGCTTCCTAACTGCTGGGTAAACGTGGTATGCCCAAACAACGATGATTTTGAATTTCTGACTAAAACCCTGAACGTACCCGAATCATTCTTGAACGATATAGCCGATACGGACGAACGTCCGCGTACCGACACAGAAGGCAACTGGCTGTTGACGATTCTACGTATCCCGATGCAAAACAAACAGAATGAAAGTCTTCCCTTCGGCACTGTACCCATCGGTATCATCACCAACAATGAAATCATTGTATCAGTCTGCTATCACAACACAGATCTGCTGCCTGACTTCATCGAACACACCCGCAGAAAGGGAATCGAAGTCCGCAACAAGCTCGATCTGATCCTACGGCTGATTTATTCGTCTGCCGTATGGTTCCTGAAATATCTGAAGCAGATAAATCTGGATATCAGCGCCGCCGAAAAAGAATTGGAACGTAGTATCCGCAACGAGGACCTGCTCCGTCTGATGAGATTACAGAAAACACTGGTTTACTTCAACACCTCCATCCGGGGAAATGAAGTGATGATCGGTAAGCTGCAAAGTATCTTTCAGGACACCGACTTTCTGGATAAGGAACTGGTAGAAGACGTTATCATTGAGTTGAAACAGGCGTTTAATACGGTGAATATCTATAGTGATATCCTCACCGGAACGATGGATGCCTTCGCCTCCATCATCTCCAACAACGTGAATGCCATCATGAAACGTATGACCAGCCTTTCCATAACTCTGATGATTCCGACGTTGATAGCCAGCTTCTACGGAATGAATGTGGACATCCATCTGGAAGAGGTACCGTATGCCTTTGCATTGATTATTCTCTGTTCTGTGGTACTGTCGACATTGGCGTTTATCATATTCAGGAAGATCAAGTGGTTCTGATTCTGACAGCCCCACTCCACTCCCTCTTTATTTCAGACACATAAAAAAGCAGCCTGTCACTCTTAAAACCTAAATGAAAGGTCAGAGATGACAGGCTGCACACAATACGTTTTTTATTCGATAGAGAATATTAAAAAGAGAATGTTTAAGAGAGAGAAATTATTTTATCTTATCCTTCTTTATTGGATTTCTTTCCGCCCAATGGCACAGAAATACCAACAAATCCACTTACAGAATTAGTGTTCTTGCCTAAGAACATATAGTCAGTTCCGAGGAACACCGGTCCTAGCTTCAGACCCAGACCAAATGACTTTCCGGCAGACTGAATAGCCGAATAGCTAAGTGCTACATTCAGCCAGCTCTTCGGACGGTAGTTTGCAGAGAATGTGATCTCCGTAAGAGTTTTCGGTTGTACGAAACGGGTCGTAGACAATACACCTACTCCGAGCTTGTTCTCAAAGAAGCCGTATTCAGCTCCTACCACAACTGTAGATGCCAGACTAGACTTACGTGATTTATGTGCTTCCTCTGTCTGAAGTTGCAACATTTCGTAGTCGAGTACATCACCACCGTTTACACGGTTCATGTATCCGTCAGCATCAGCCTGCAACTGAGTAATATTGTTTTGAATCGCAATAACAGAATTAGGTATATTATTCGGATCGATACCGTTGACATAGCTAGTTCCTTTCATATTGATTGATTCCGGATTAGCAGAAGCTATCTTAGTAGCGCCTTTCGTCCACGAAATAAATCCCAGGTCGAGAACAGAAGCAGATACTGTCAAGTTATCCATAATTTTATAAGAAGCACCCAAATCAATGCCAAAACCGTAACCTGCGATACCCAGTTTTCCACTATCAAAGTCAAAGTCACTGATATAGTCCTGTCCATCTTCTTGTACCAGTTCCAATCCTTTGAAAGAACTTTCCAGATGAGCGTCAACATTCAGATTCGCATGGTAGCTTTCAATTTCAGCTTTCAACTTTGTTATACCAGCAGCATCCAATCCGGACAGATAATTGGGGTCCTGCAACTGGTTAATACGAGCATCACTTGGAAGTTTGGCATTCATCATCACGTTATTGATCTTCAAATTCATATTGCCAATACCCAGCAACACTTTCACTTTACCACCAACCGTCAAACGGTTATTGATCTGACGCGCATATCCCAAACCAACTTCACCATAAGCATTAATATCCAGTTTCTGACCACTGATATCGTAGTTGCTGTTTCTCCAGTTATCTTCAAGCGCATCCATCTCATTCAGGAAGGTAAACATAGAACGGGTAAGGCTTGCACCTATATCCGCACGAACACCAACGTTGAACGACCAGAAGTTCTTTCCTTTATACCATCCGGCAGAAAGAATCTCCGTGCTTACGTTCACATTCAAATCATTCTTATCTTTCAGACGTTTCAGAAAATCCGGATTAGAGTAGAAATTGTCGCTATCATCAATAATGTCGATAATGTCCTGATATCCCAATGAAGTAGAACCCACAGTAGCATTAACCGATCCCAGTACAGGAATATTAAAATATCCTTGTGTCGGAATCAAAGCCGGATTCAATTGTTGACGATAATGCGTACCTTCCATAAAATAAGAGGTACGTAAAAACTGCGCATTGGCAGGTAAAACACAAACCATCATAAGAAGAAATGCCCCAATAAACTTCTTTGATGAATACAGTCTGCTTGTTGTCATGATTTTATCTTTTTTTAATTCTTGTTATCGTTTGCAAATATATAGCATTTGGGTAACAAATAAAAGCACATGGCAACACTTTTTTAGCATAAACAGAACATTTTCATGGCTATTTAGAGAAAAATCGTGCTTATTCTGCAAAAATATGTAGAAAGTGAAACGATACGTAAAATCAGAAGTTTAGGTTCAACTGCCCGTCACCAAGCAGATTGAAGGTCATCCGGTGGTATGGAGTCGTTCCGTGTTCGGCAATGGCGGCACGATGTTTTTTAGTCGGATAGCCTTTATTATTATTCCAGTCATAAAAAGGATATTCTTCGTGAAGACGATTCATATAATCATCTCTATAGGTTTTAGCCAGTATGGAAGCGGCAGCTATCGAAAGATACTTCCCGTCTCCTTTGATCACTGTCGTATGGGAGATATCGGGATATTTATTGAAACGGTTGCCGTCAATGAGCAGATGTTGAGGCCGGACAGAGAGCTGGCCAACAGCCCGATGCATGGCCAGAAAAGAGGCACGGAGAATATTTATCTCATCAATCTCTTGGGGCGACACCACTCCTACCGCCCATGCTATCGCCTCTTTCTCTATCACTTCCCGGAGTGCATAGCGCTGCTTTTCTGTCAGTTGCTTCGAGTCATTCAGCAACTCATTCTTAAAATCTTTAGGAAGAATGACGGCAGCAGCATACACAGAACCTGCCAGACAGCCGCGCCCAGCCTCATCACAGCCGGCTTCTATCAAATCTTTATTTAAATAAGGTAATAGCATACTTATTCTTTTTTCTTACAGGATACAAAGATAAAGGAAATAAAAAAGGAGACCTCATTCAAGACCTCCTTTTTCTGTCATTCATTCACACAAACAAGCAATTGTTCCCCAAATATACTCCAGGTTCACAGTCCTGCTGACCGGAACCATCACCCTACCATTCGTTTTACAGATTTTGTTCTTTTCTAACATCAGCCTTTCCCCTTAGCCATTATGACATATTTCTTCTATTTACCCCTTTCCGATTATATTATATCGTCTTGCAAAAGTATCCAAATAATAAGAAACAAGAAAATGACTTTTCCGGAGTATTTGCATGAAATGCCCTTAAACAGGATCATTTACCGAAAAAGAGTGATTAAGCATGCAAAAAAAGTGTTTACGCAGTTCTATACCATAAAAAAGCGATAGCCGAACCTATTCCGGCCATCGCCCTCTTCAATAAACAAACCTTTTTTAGTTAAAACAAACTCCAGGCAACAGTAAGCCCTGCCATCACAATGGCTACCATGCTCATGAGCTTTATCAAAATATTCAGGCTCGGACCGGAAGTGTCTTTAAACGGATCACCCACAGTATCACCTACTACGGTTGCCTTATGCACTTCACCGCCTTTACCTCCAAAATTCCCTTCTTCTACGTACTTCTTCGCATTATCCCAGGCACCGCCTGCATTCGCCATAAAGATAGCCAACACAAAGCCTGAACTCAAACCACCAATCAACAGTCCTAATACTCCGGTCACTCCGAAGATTAATCCGGTCGCAATAGGGGCAATAATAGCAATCAGAGACGGAATGACCATTTCACGCTGTGCACCTTTGGTTGAGATAGCCACACAACGCTCATAATCCGGCTCAGCCTCTCCGGTCAGGATGCCTTTAATTTCACGGAACTGACGACGTACCTCGTCCACCATGTGTCCGGCTGCGCGACCGACGGCATTCATCGTCAATCCGCAGAACAGAAAGGCCATCATCGAGCCGAGGAACATACCGGAAAGAACTTTCGGATTCATCAGCGTCACATCATAATAGTTCATGAAATCGACAAAGGTAGCATTGGCGGTAGAAACAACATCTCCGTTGGGCATACTCAGGTCCATCGTTCCCAAACGAGTCAGACCGATACGGATCTCTTCTATATAAGATGCCAGCAAAGCCAGTCCGGTCAATGCAGCGGAACCGATAGCAAAACCTTTCCCGGTTGCTGCTGTTGTATTTCCCAAAGAATCGAGCGCATCAGTACGTTTGCGTACTTCAGGACCCAGGCCTGCCATTTCCGCATTACCCCCTGCATTATCAGCAATCGGACCATAAGCATCCGTAGCCAACGTTATTCCTAAGGTAGACAGCATACCGACAGCAGCGATGCCAATGCCGTAAAGCCCCATACCCACATTAGAGAAATCGAACCCGGAAGCAAGCAGGAAGGAAGCAATGATACCCACTACTACCGCAATCACAGGAATAGCTGTAGAAAGCATTCCCAAACCAATACCGGAAATAATAACCGTAGCGGGACCGGTCTTTCCACTTTCACTCAACTTCTGAGTAGGGCGGTAAGACTGGGAAGTATAATATTCCGTAGAACGTCCGATCACAATACCGACCAGCAGGCCGACTACTACCGCACAGGAAATCCAAATCCAGTTGTCCAGCTGCAAAAGCCACAGGATTAAGAAGGTGGCGGCAACAATCAATACGGAACTCAGATTGGTTCCGAATGCCAGTGAGCCGAGCAAATCTTTCATCGTTGCATTTTCTTTAGTGCGTACGGAGAAGATACCGATAATAGAAAGCAAAATACCTACCGCTGCAATCAACATCGGAGCAATAACTGCCTTGAACTGCATGACCGTATCTGCCGAATGGATAAAGGCAGCAGCACCTAATGCGGCAGTCGCCAGGATAGAACCGCAATAAGATTCGTACAAGTCGGCACCCATTCCTGCCACGTCACCAACATTATCACCTACATTATCGGCAATGGTAGCAGGGTTGCGCGGATCGTCCTCGGGAATACCTGCTTCTACTTTACCTACAAGGTCGGCACCTACATCGGCAGCTTTTGTATATATACCACCACCCACGCGGGCAAACAATGCCTGTGTAGAAGCTCCCATACCGAAAGTAAGCATCGTGGTCGTGATAACGCAAAGTTTATGAGTCGGTGTCAGTGCGTCAGCAGGAATCACCGCATTCAACAGCAGATACCAGAAAGATATATCAAGCAACCCCAGTCCGACTACCACGAGTCCCATTACTGCACCACTGCGGAAAGCAATTCTCAGACCGGAATTCAGTGAGTTACGTGCCGCATTAGCAGTACGTGCCGAAGCATAGGTTGCTGTCTTCATACCCAGAAAACCGGAAAGACCGGAGAAGAAACCACCCGTCAGGAAAGCAATAGGAACCCACGCATTCTGAACATGAAAGCCATAAGCCATAATCGAAAACAAAATAACCAGCCCCAAAAACACACAACCTACAATTTTGTACTGTTGTTTCAGATAAGACATAGCCCCCTTGCGTACCGCAGCGGCTATTTTTATCATTTGAGGAGTACCTTCACTCTCTTTCATCATCTGCTTATGGAAGTAATAAGCAAAACAGAGGGCTAACACTGAAGCGACTGGAACCAGCCAGAAAAGAATGCTATCCATAGAATTAATTATTAAAGGGTTTTATGGTGGCTAAAAGTATGGAAATCAAACGAAAAAAGCAAGCAAAAGAGGAAAAAAATCCGGCTTGTCCATTTATATAGTATCTTACAATGAAGCGAATGAAAAGCTATTAGAAAAGGCCTTCGGGAATATCCCGGAGAAGACATCTCCCCATTAACGATTTAGTTAATTTTCAATCTAATTACGTTAATCGTTAACAAATCAGTTATTTCTATTAAACCATGTTATAAAAAGCCACGCTTTACCCCGAAAATTTGAAGATAGCCGAAAAGTCCCTATCTTTGTACTGTGTTTTTCATAGTATTAGATTTAAGGTTAACAAAAGATTGGCTGTCTGGGATAGATAGCCTTTTTTTATGTCTTGTTTATACCTCCCATGATGAAGGTATGATAACGGACAAAGACATTTAAAAAGAGGAAGCACCGTTAACGGTGAATCCCCTTCTACATACAATAAAAACAATCAACTAATCTTCAATCGTTACGGCTGTTCCGTTAGCAGTCACCATCAGCATACTGCCGCTCCCGCCTACCGTTTCATAATCCAGATCCACACCGATCACGGCATTAGCTCCCATTTGAGCAGCTTGTGCCTGCATTTCCTGCAAAGCCGTATCTTTCGCCATGCGCAGTACCTCTTCGTACGCGCCGGAACGTCCGCCGACAATATCACGGATACTCGCGAATATGTCACGAAATACATTGGCACCGATAATCGTTTCTCCGGAAACTATTCCATAATACTTCACAATTCGTTTTCCTTCAATAATAGGGGTTGTGGTCACTAACATACTCTTTCTGTCTTTTAATAAGTTATTTGCTATTCTATTAGACGCTGTGCACCCCTGAAAGGTTGCAATCGCAGCCATAAAAAATTGCAGCTATACCACAAACAAATGCGATATAGCTGCCAATTAGAGTTAAAGAGAGAGAGAATTTATAGAAAGCGTGGTCTCACGACCAACTTAATATACCTAAAATGATTTTTATTCTTTCTTATTAGACGCAGGAAACTTCAAATCACTGCACTTTAAAGAGACTTTTTTAGTTAAAGAATAAAAAAAATCGCCTTCCCACAGGAAAGGCGACCTATTTTATCAGAACATCCGGCTGACGCGCTCGATACCCGCCACCAGTGCATCCACTTCTGCTTTTGTATTGTACATGGCAAACGAAGCCCTGACTGTTCCCTCTATCCCCAGACGCTGCATCAATGGTTGCGCGCAGTGATGTCCGGTACGGACGGCAATACCCAAACGATCTAAGAGAGTTCCGAGATCAAAATGGTGAATATCACCTACGAGGAATGAAATAACGGCTCCACGATCTGCCGCTTCACCAAAGATACGCATATGAGGGATTTCCTTCAAACGTTTCAAGGCATAGGTTGTCAGTTCATGTTCATGAGCTGCAATCCGGTCAAGTCCGATTCCATTCACATAGTCAAGAGCTTTTGCCAGTCCGGTCGTACCGATATAATCGGGCGTACCTGCTTCAAATTTGAAGGGAAGCTCATTGAAAGTCGTTTTCTCAAAAGAGACATGTTGAATCATTTCTCCTCCTCCCTGATAAGGCGGCAGGCGATCCAGCCATTCTTCTTTCCCATACAATACGCCAACACCTGTCGGTCCATATATCTTATGAGCCGAGAAGACCAGAAAATCGGCATCCAGGTCCTGTACATCTACTTTCATATGAGGAATGGACTGCGCAGCATCCACTATGAAAGGTACTCCATGCGCATGGGCGGTAGCAATCATTTCCTTTACAGGATTTACTGTGCCCAGCACATTCGATACCTGAACAACGCTGACAATCTTTGTACGTTCGGAGAAAAGCTTCTCGTATTCATCCAACAGCAGTTCCCCTTTATCGTTCATCGGAATCACTTTGATTGCAATTCCTTTGCGGGCGGCCAGCAACTGCCAGGGAACGATGTTGCTGTGATGTTCCATTACCGAAACAATCACTTCATCACCTTCCTGCACAAACTCATCTCCAAAGCTGGAAACAAGCAGATTAATGCTTTCCGTCGTCCCCCGCGTAAAGATAACCTCATTCGTTCCGGCGGCATTGATAAACCGGCGTACCGTCTCACGGGAGGCCTCATGCAATTCTGTTGCCTGCTGGGAGAGATAATGTACCCCGCGATGCACATTGGCATTGACGGAATAATATTCATCTACAATCGAATCAATCACCAGACGGGGCTTTTGAGTCGTTGCACCGTTATCGAAATAAACCAAAGGCTTACCGTATACCGTACGGCTCAATATCGGAAAATCCTCACGTATCTTTTCTATATTCATTGTACTAACGATTATCATTTACAGATCGCACATCCCTGGCACTTGTTCAGTTCACCACGGAAGCGTTTCTCCACCAATAAATGCAGACGATCTTTCAATGCATCCAGACGAATGGTATCAATAACCTCATTAACGAAAGCAAACATCAGCAGCAAGCGTGCCTCTTTCTCTGCTATTCCGCGCGAACGCATATAAAACAAGGTATTCTCATCCAACTGGCCGACCGTCGCCCCATGTGAACACTTCACATCGTCCGCATAAATTTCGAGTTGCGGCTGAGTGTACATACGGGCATCGCGCGTAGCGCACAGGTTCCGATTTGTTTGCTGGGAGTTCGTATGCTGGGCATCAGGACGTACCAGTACCAATCCGGAGAAAGCACCGACAGACTGGTCATCAAGTACATACTTGAACAATTCATTGCTGGTACAATTCGGAACGGCATGATCAATTGACGTGTTATTGTCTACATGCTGGTTCTTATCGGCAATAGCCATACCGCAAAGGTTGATTTCCGCTCCTTCACCAGCCAGCAAAACTTCCGTCGTGTTGCGTGTAGTACCGTTATGCAGAGTCATGCCATTCAGCAAAACATTACTGTTAGCCTCCTGCTTCACATATAAATTGCTGATACGGACTGTACTCGTATGTGTCTCTTCCAGCTCGTACATATCAAATACAGCATTTTCACCGGCAAAGACTTCAATAACCTGTGTAGCAAGGAAGTTCACACTGTCCATCGCATGATCACAAATCAACAGGCGGGCTTGTGCACCATCTTCCAAAATAATCAGTACACGGCGGTTCACCATGAAGTTGACATCTGCGCGGAGGATGTTCACCAACTGAATCGGCTTCTCCACGACTACATTCTTCGGAACGTAGAAGACAACGCCATCTTGTGCAAAAACTGTGTTGAAAGCTGTCACACCGTCTTTTGATGTATCCGCCAGTTTACCATAATATTTCTTCACCAGTTCAGGATGTTCCGCAGCAACCTCTTTCAGACTGCCGAAGATCACTCCTTCCGGCAAATGTCCTTTAGGAAGCGCCTTGTTATAGAATGCATCGTTCACCACAAAATACAAAGCAGTGCTCATATTCGGCACATCGCACTTAAATACTTCATACGGGTTGACCGGAATCTCAAGTCGATTCAGATTCAAGCCATAATCAGGTTCAAAATACTTGCTTATATCCGTATATTTGTACTTCTCCATCTTACGGGTCGGGAATCCGAGACGCTCAAAATCGGCAAAAGCAGTGGCACGAGGTGCATTCAGCACTTCGGCACTATGCTTGCAGATCATTGCTTCCGTTTGCGAGAAGAGATCTATGTATTGTTGCTCTACATTCATCATTATTCTCCTAGTTCTTTCTTAATCCAGTCGTACCCTTTTTCTTCCAGTTCCAAAGCAAGTTCCGGTCCGGCAGTCTTCACAATGCGACCTTTATAAAGTACATGCACTATATCCGGCTTGATATAGTCGAGCAGACGCTGATAGTGAGTGATGACAATCGTACTGGTTTCCGGTGTCTTCAACTTGTTCACTCCTTCCGCCACAATACGGAGAGCGTCAATATCCAGACCGGAGTCTGTTTCATCGAGAATGCTCAAGCGAGGCTCCAGCATCGCCATCTGGAAAATTTCGTTACGTTTCTTTTCCCCTCCCGAGAAACCTTCGTTTACCGAGCGATTGGCTAATTTATTATCCAGTTCGACTACAGCACGTTTCTCACGCATCAGTTTCAAGAACTCACTGGCTGTCAAGGCAGGCAATCCTTTGTATTTGCGCTGTTCGTTTACAGCCGCACGCATGAAGTTCACCATACTTACTCCCGGAATCTCCACCGGATACTGGAAGCTAAGGAAAATACCTTCATGACTACGATCCTCCGGACTCAGTTCCAACAGATTCTTACCATAAAAAGTAACCGAACCTTTTGTCACTTCAAACGCCGGATTCCCTACAAGGACAGAAGAAAGTGTACTCTTACCGGAACCGTTCGGTCCCATAATTGCATGTATCTCGCCCGGTTTCACCGTCAGGTTAATACCTTTCAATATCTCTTTGCCATTAATGCTGGCATGCAGGTCTTTTATCTCTAACATAATTTTGCTTATTTCTTATCCAACGCTTCCTTCCAACGAAATAGTAAGCAACTTCTGTGCTTCCACCGCAAACTCCATCGGAAGTTTATTTAATACTTCTTTTGCATATCCGTTTACAATCAGTCCGATAGCATCCTCTGTCGGTATACCGCGCTGATTACAATAGAATATCTGATCTTCACTGATCTTGCTCGTTGTAGCTTCATGCTCTACCACAGCTGTCTCATTACGAATATCCATATAGGGGAATGTATGTGCACCACACTTATCGCCCAGCAACAACGAGTCGCACTGGCTATAATTACGGGCATTATCCGCTTTCTCCGCTACACGGACCAGTCCACGGTAAGAGTTCTCACTGTGTCCGGCTGAGATACCTTTACTTACAATCGTACTACGGGTATTCTTGCCCAGATGAATCATCTTCGTACCGGTATCTGCCTGCTGATAATTATTAGTCACAGCCACAGAATAAAACTCTGCTGTCGAGTTATCGCCTGTCAATATACAGGAAGGATACTTCCACGTGATCGCCGAACCGGTTTCCACCTGTGTCCAGGACAGTTTGCTATCCACCCCTTTGCAGTTGCCGCGTTTCGTTACAAAGTTGTATACCCCGCCTTTGCCTTCGGCATCTCCCGGATACCAGTTCTGAACAGTACTGTATTTCACTTCCGCACGGTCATGTACCACAATCTCCACGATAGCCGCGTGCAACTGATTTTCATCGCGCATCGGTGCCGTACATCCCTCCAGATAAGACACATACGAGTCATCATCCGCTACAATCAGCGTACGTTCAAACTGGCCCGTATTACGGGCATTGATACGGAAATAGGTAGAAAGCTCCATCGGGCAGCGTACTCCCTTCGGGATATAAACGAAAGAACCGTCAGAGAACACAGCCGAGTTCAAAGCTGCAAAGAAGTTATCCCGATAACCAACTACCGAGCCCATATACTTCTTCACAAGATCCGGATGTTCCCGTACCGCCTCACTAAAGGAGCAGAATATAATGCCCTTCTCCATCAGTGTTTCTTTGAAAGTGGTCTTTACAGATACCGAGTCCATCACTGCATCCACAGCCATTCCACTCAATGCCATCTGTTCTTCCAAAGGAATACCCAGTTTATTAAATGTCTTTATCAGTTCCGGATCTACTTCATCCATACTCTTCGGTCCTTCTTTCTTCTTCGTCGGATCGGCATAGTAGGAAATTGCCTGATAATCGATTTCCGGAATACGGAGATGGGCCCATGTCGGCATCTCCAGCGTCAGCCAATGGCGGTACGCTTTCAGTCGGAACTCCAGCAACCATTCGGGTTCATCTTTCTTCGATGAAATCAGACGGACTACATCTTCGTTCAGTCCACGCTCAATAACATCGGTGTGCACCTCCGTGGTGAAGCCGTATTTGTACTTCTCCTGCGTCAGTTCCTTTACATATTTATTGGGTTCTTCTTGTTGCATCTTTATTATCTAATATATATTGTTGCGTTATATTCTTAGCAGCAGGGAAAAAGATTCCCGCAAACGTTTCCATAGGATAATATAACAATGATTCGCTCTTTTTTGTTGCACTAATTAACTTATTATCGCTATCGACAAACTCTATCACACAAATCACAAGGCTTGTCAGCAACAGGAACTTGAGTGCTCCCAACCCACTTCCCAGCCAGCGGTTCAGCCATCCCAACGAAATAGCTTCCAGCGCTTTCGTCAGCAAGGACGCCACTAACGTGAATATCAACGGAACGGCAATCCAGATAACAATAAAAGCCAATACCTGTGCTACTGTCATCGAGTCCGTCACAGTCGGACAAAGCTTCTCTGCCAACGTTGCATACAAAGCCTTTGCTGCCAACAAACCGACGACTAATCCCAAAATAGAAGCCAGCTGGCGGATAAAGCCTTTCATAAAGCCTGTCACCACACCGGCACCTACTATAATAAGGATGATTATATCAATCGTTGTCATAATATTAAAATTGACAATTGACGATTGACAATTGACAATTAAAACCATTATCAACCATCAATCATCAATTGTCAACTTTTAAGTTTTCCAACCAACTATCAATTGTCAATTGTCAACTGTCAATTGTCAATTATTATAAAGTTTGTTTCACTTCTATTTCTTCGAATGTCTCGATCATATCGCCTACCTTCATGTCGTTGCAGTTCACCAGACTGATACCACACTCGAAGTTCGTACCAACTTCTTTCACATCATCCTTGAAGCGTTTCAGTGCATTGATATTTCCGGTGAAGATAACGATACCATCGCGGATCAAACGAGCCTTGTCGCTTCGTTTTACCTTTCCGGTCTTCACTACCGCACCCGCTACAAGTCCCACTTTCGTGATATTGAATACTTCGCGAATTTCGATCGTTGCCGTAATCTGTTCTTTCAGTTCCGGAGCCAACATACCTTCCATAGCAGCCTTCACCTCTTCAATTGCATCATAGATGACAGAGTACTTACGGATATCGACACCTTCCTGTTCAGCCATCTTAGCAGCAGCACCCGAAGGACGTACCTGGAATCCGACGATAATCGCATCCGAAGCGGCAGCCAGTGATACATCCGATTCGGAGATAGCACCCACACCTTTATGGATCACATTTACCTGAATCTGTTCAGTAGACAGCTTGATCAACGAGTCGCTCAATGCTTCCACAGAACCATCCACGTCACCCTTAACGATGATATTCAATTCCTGGAAGTTACCCAATGCAATACGACGACCCAGTTCATCCAGTGTAAGAATCTTCTGTGTACGCAAGCCTTGTTCACGAGCCAACTGTTCACGCTTGTTCGTAATCTCACGAGCTTCCTGATCGCTTTCAACAACATGGAATGTGTCACCTGCGGCAGGAGCACCGTTCAATCCCAGAATCAATGCCGGTTCGGCAGGTCCTGCCTCTTTCACCCGCTGATTACGTTCATTGAACATAGCCTTCACACGTCCATAGCTGGTTCCTGCCAGTACGATGTCTCCGACTTTCAAAGTACCGTTGGACACCAGTACCGTAGCTACATAACCACGTCCTTTATCCAGCGAAGATTCAATGATAGATCCTGTTGCATTACGGTTCGGATTCGCTTTCAAATCAAGCATCTCAGCCTCCAGCAATACTTTCTCCATCAGATCTTCCACACCTATACCTTTCTTGGCAGAGATATCTTGTGACTGATATTTACCACCCCATTCTTCCACGAGATAGTTCATTGCAGCCAGTTCTTCCTTAATCTTGTCCGGATTGGCAGTCGGCTTATCTACCTTATTAATAGCAAACACAATAGGTACACCTGCTGCCATCGCATGATTGATCGCTTCTTTCGTCTGTGGCATTACGTTGTCATCGGCTGCCACAATAATGATCGCGATATCCGTAACTTTCGCACCACGGGCACGCATAGCTGTAAACGCCTCATGCCCCGGAGTATCCAGGAATGTAATGCGACGTCCGTCTTCCAGCTGTACGTTGTAAGCACCGATGTGCTGTGTAATACCTCCGGCCTCACCGGCAATTACATTCGCCTTACGGATGTAGTCGAGCAACGAAGTCTTACCGTGGTCGACGTGTCCCATCACTGTTACGATCGGAGCACGCGGCTGCAAGTCTTCCGGAGCATCTTCTTCCTCTACGATAGCTTGCGCTACTTCCGCACTTACATATTCGGTCTTGAAACCAAACTCTTCGGCCACCAGATTGATTGTTTCCGCATCCAGACGCTGGTTAATAGAAACCATCATACCGATACTCATACAAGTTGCAATAACCTGATTGACTGATACGTCCATCATCGTTGCCAACTCGTTAGCCGTTACGAATTCAGTCAGCTTCAGTACCTTGCTTTCTGCCATTTCCTGATCTTCCAGTTCCTGCATACGGTTGGAAGCCATTTCACGTTTTTCCTTACGGTACTTAGAAGTCTTGTTCTTGCCCTTGGTTGTCAGACGTGCCAAGGTTTCTTTTACCTGCTTTGCTACGTCTTCTTCGCTAACCTCCTGCTTGATAACCGGCTTCTTGAAGCGATCTTTATTATTATTCTTCTTGTTGTTATTATTGCCCTGTCCCTGGCCTTGACCTTGAGGACGGGGGTGATTGCCACCACCTTTACCGGTCTGAGTGTTCGGTCTCGGTGCAGCAAAGTTGGAAGTTGCCACATTGTTGACATCCACCTTTTCTTTGTTGATACGATTCCGTTTCTTTCTGGCAGCATCGGCATTATTGTCTTTTGCTCCCGGTTTCGCCTGTTTACTATCCTCTTTACGGATTTCCTTGATGATAGCTTCCTTCATCAGTTTCTTCTGATCCTGACGAACCTTTTCTTTTTCTTCGCGTTCGCGGCGTTTTTCTTCCTTCGATTTCTTCTTAGGACGAGTAGACTGGTTCAATGCAGCCAGGTCAATCTGACCGATGACATTGATCTTCGCTCCCAGTTCCGGTTGACGGATTTTAAACACCTCATTGTCTTTTGACGTATTTTCTTCAGTCGGAGTTGCCGCTGTTGCAGCTACTTCTGCCGTTCTTTCTACTTTACGTTCTTCCGCCTTCACAGGTGCAGCTTCTACCACCTTCGGCTCTTCTTTCTTTACTTCTTCCACTACTACTTTCTCAACTTCTACCGGTTTTGTCTCCACTGCGGGTTTCGATGCTACTACAGGCTGTTCTACCGAAGCAGGTGCCGGTGCAGGTTTCGGTGCAATGACTTCCACCTTTTCTACTTTCGGCTCTTCCTTTTTCACTTCGGGTTTAACCGCAGGTTTCTCAACGACTGTTTTTTCGGCAACTGGTTGCGCTGCCACAGGCTGTTCCACTACAGGTTCTACTTTCTTTTCCGGCGCTTTTTCTACTTTATCTGTTCTCCGACCGTTCAATTTATCCAAATCTATTTTTCCGACAGGTTTAAACTTAGGACGTGCATCCTCCGGTACGACTGTCTTAATCACATCTTCCGACTTCGGTTTCTCTTGCTGCTTCTCGAAGCCTTCGATAGATACCGATGCCTTATTACGTTCCTTATTCTGACGTTCCTGGATGAAACGCTCCGATTCAAGTCTAAGGTTCTTATCTGTACCAAACTCTTTAACGAGCACAGCGTACTGCTCCTCACTAATTTTGGTATTAGGATTAGCCTCAACGGTATACCCTTTCTTTTGCAGGAACTCAACTACCGTCGCGATTCCTACATTCAAATCTCTTGTAACTTTGTTTAACCTTATCGTCATATTTAAAATTTAATGAATAAATGGAGCGAAGAAAATTCAATCGTAATGCATATTACTCTTGTGTTGGTTCAGCCTCTGGCTCTGCCTCTATCTCAGGCTCCACCTCTGCTGCCGGTTCTTCTTCAAACTCCGATTTCAAAATACGTATTACCTCGTCCACTGTCTCTTCTTCCAGGTCCGTCTTTTCAATCAACATCTCGCGAGGTGCATTCAATACAGCCTTCGCCGTATCAATACCGATAGCCTTGATTGCATCAATCACCCATCCGTCAATTTCATCTCTGAACTCATCGAGATAGATATCTTCATCAGCTACATTCTCATCCAATTCGCGGAACACGTCGATAGTGTACTCGGTCAACATACTGGCCAGCTTGATATTCAAACCGCCTTTACCAATAGCCAGCGATACCTCTTCCGGTTTAAGGAACACCTCGGCTTTTTTCTCTTCCTCGTTCAGACGGATAGAAGAAATCTTAGCCGGGCTCAAGGCGCGCTGAATAAACAATGAAATGTTCGATGTATAATTGATTACGTCGATATTTTCATTGCGTAACTCACGAACAATCCCATGAATACGACTCCCTTTTACACCTACACAGGCACCTACGGGATCGATTCTGTCATCATAAGACTCCACTGCGATCTTGGCACGTTCGCCAGGAATACGGGCAATCTTTTTAATGGTAATCAAACCATCATTGATTTCAGGCACTTCCATTTCGAACAGACGTTGCAGGAAAACGGGAGAAGTACGAGACAAAATAATCTTCGGATTATTGTTCTTGTTGTCTACGCGGGCAACTACTGCACGGGCCGTTTCACCTTTGCGATAGAAGTCGCTCGGGATCTGTTCCGTCTTAGGCAGCAGCAGTTCGTTTCCTTCATCGTCCAGAAGCAACATTTCTTTCTTCCAGATCTGATATACCTCTGCGTTGATGATTGTACCTACTTTATCAATATATTTATTATAAATACTGTCCTTTTCAAGTTCCAGAATCTTTGAAGCCAGTGTCTGGCGGAGATTCAGGATAGCACGACGTCCGAACTTGGCAAAAATCACCTCATCAGTCACTTCTTCGCCTTCTTCGTATGAAGCATCGATCTTCTGTGCTTCCGACAGCGAAATCTGCATGTTGGGGTTTGTCAAATCTTCATCGGCCACAACTTCACGGTTACGCCATATCTCAAAGTCACCCTTGTCCGGGTTCACGATCACGTCGTAATTTTCATCGGTGCCAAACATTTTCGCGATTACGCTACGGAACGACTCCTCGAGTACACTAACCATTGTCGTTCTATCGATATTCTTCAGTTCCTTAAATTCCGAAAATGTATCAATCAAGCTGATTGTTTCTTCTTTTTTGGCCATAACTATTTAAAGCTAATTAAGTATTTAGTATATTTTATTTGCTCATAAGTAAAGGTTTCGTCTTCTTCCACCAGCTTTGGTCGCTTGGATCCTTCGAGTTTCACCTTCTTTTGTACGGTTACCGTAAACTTCTCTTCATCGGCATCCTTTAGGATACCGGTCAGTTTCTGTCCGCCTTTGGTCATCACTTCCACTTCTTGTCCGATGTGGATGTAATACTGTTGCAGCACTTTAAAGGGCTGTCCTATACCGGCCGACCCTACTTCCAGTTCATAATCTTCCTCTTCACGGTTCAGTTTCGATTCAATGTAGCGGCTAAGCTCCACGCAATCTTCAATCCAAACGCCTTCTGCATGGTCAATTTCGACCACAATTTTGTCATCCGGGCTCACAGTTACCTCTACCAAAAAGTAATCTTTTCCTTCCAGCCACTCTTCAACAATCTGACAAACAGTTTTCTTTTCTATCATTTATTAGCTATTAAGAACAAAAAAAGGAGCTTAATTGCCCCTCCACCTTTCATCCGTTTTCGGTTGCAAAGATATAAATAATCTATTCGACTACAAAACATTAAAGAAAAAAAGTATGAATTAACAGTCGTATATCCGTATCTTTACACCGCAAATTAAAAAAACAGAAACCATGGCACATCGTCTCAACACCAACAAACAGTTTATGGTAGGCAACGGAATACTGGCTTTTGCCGTTATTTTTGTTGTAGTTATCTTTATTTATATGAGTATGCGTTTGCAACGCGACAAGCAGGAGCAGCGACATTTTATCGAAACATATTCTATCAGTCTGGTAAAAGGATTTGCCGGAGACTCTGTTTCTTTATATGTCAATGACAGCCTCATCCTCAACAAAACGATATCCGAGGAGCCTTATACGGTTGAAGTAGGTCGGTTTGCAGAGCAAAGCGCACTGCTGGTAGTGGACAACAAAACCGAACTGGTTTCCACTTTCGACCTCAGTGAGCGGGGCGGTACTTATCAGTTCGAGAAAGAAGCGGATGGAATTAAGCAATTAGCCCGATAGCTGGATAATGCGCAGCTGATGCCAAGAGTTTGGTACGGACATTTCTGTTTTATATCTCTGTACGGTATCCCCGAAGTTCTTTCCGCAGAGCCAGTGCTTTACCTTCTGTAAACTGATTCAACAGGTTCCAGAACCGATCGCTATGATTCATTTCACGGGTATGGCACAATTCGTGCAGAAGCACATAGTCTATCAAGTGGGAAGGCAGTAACACAAGATAATAGGACAGATTTATATTTTTTCGTGCCGAGCAGCTCCCCCAACGTCCCTGACTGGAATTTATTTTCACCCCGGCATAGGTTAATCCCCATTGTCGGGACAATCGTTCCAGCCGTGGAGGAAGAATACTTTTGGCATTCCGTCTCAAAGATTCTTCAATTACTTTACGCAACCAATTCTGTAGATTTTCATCTTCGAAAACAGCCTGGGGCGGGCATATAATCTGCATATTTCCCAATCGGGAGTTAGCCAGAAACTGTTCTTTTTCACCTGCAACCAAAGACAATTTGAAAAACTCCGTATCAATCTTGTAATTCAAGTCGATCAGCGGGCGGGTAGCCTTTCGGCGGGAAGTCAGCAACTTGTTACGCAGATTCTCAATAGCACGCTTCACCTCATTCATCGTAGTACCGGGAGGCACCGATACATAGACCGCATCGCTTTTCGTACGAAATACCAGACTGCGGGCACGTGGATTGACACGCACTATCAAACATCCTAATTCATCATCTTCTATCACTGTATCCATTTTCTCTTCCTTAACCGATGCTGCAAAAATAATAAAAAAAGAAGCCTGTGACGAAAAAAGTTACGTTCAATGCAACTTTATGTAAACTCACCACGTCTAATCTATACATACTCATATTAAAATCAGATATAAATTATGAAAAGAAACACACTAGTTGCATGGTTACTCGGGATATTCCTGATATTCTCCGCCACTTCCTGTATGAATGGTCCTATTGTAAAAGGCAGCAAAAACTACATCACCAAAAAAGAAAATCTGGAAAACTTCAATGACATCAGCATGTCAGGCAGTGCCAATATCATCTATCAGCAAGACTCCTGCTCTCATATTGAAGTTTACGGTTCGGACAACATCGTAGAACTTCTGGAGATAACAGTTAATGGAGAAACCTTGAATATAAAGTTCAAAAAGAATGTCAATATCATCGACAGAGGCAAGCTGGAGATCAAAGTCTTTTCACCCGACCTGAACAGACTGACACTCAACGGATCAGGTGGTATTCTCTTCGCAAACGGGATTCACACAAAGGGAGATCTCAAGGTAACGATTAATGGTTCGGGCAACTTAGACGGAAGTACATTCGACACCAACCATCTGGCAATTGCAATTCATGGTTCGGGCAATGTCAGACTCAAAAAAATAGACAGCAGCACCTGTTCTGCAAGCATTTCCGGTTCAGGCAACATCACCCTTGACGGTATGGCAAGCGCAGCAAAGTACAACATATCAGGGTCCGGCAATATCAAAGCCGCTGACCTGGAAGCTACGGACGTATATGCGGGTATCTCAGGTTCGGGCAACATTAGCTGTTTCGTCAACGGCAAACTAGGCGGACATGTCAGCGGAAGCGGTAGTGTTGCTTACAAAGGGAACCCTCAGACTATTGACTTCCCCCGCAAAAAGCTCCGCAAACTGAATTAAATGGGTCAGAGCTCCATACTGTACCGAAATGAACTAAATTATAAATTAAGGATTAGGCACGGATTACACGGATTTCACGGTTGTTTTACGTAATCATAACACTAAAACCGTGAAATCCGTGTAATCCGTGCCTAAATATATTCTTTTCCGCACAAAAAGAAACAAACTGAAAAACAGCCGGTTTTTCGGATTGATCCAATTAAATCCAAGAAATATCCCCAAAACATAAAAGGGCTACTGCATCTCGCGGTAGCCCATTTATTTAGTTAGTTTCATTATAAAAATTTGAGAGAATTGAAAACTTCACAGTTTCGCTTTCGATGTTGTTTTAATTAAAGCACACTAACTATATTATATGTTTAAAGCAAATGAAAATGTCTATTCTTTCATAACCTGCACCTTATTGATCTTCGCGAGGCTATCAGCCAGTGCCTGATCTGCCTTCAGCTCATTTGACAGAGCTACCGACGGTGCGGTCACTTGTTTACCAATGGTATCCGTTGCCAAGACTCTTCCTTCATCTCCGGAAAATGAATGTTGTGCCACATTTCCTAAAGAAAGGATAATTGCAATCACGGCAGCAGCTTTGAACAGAGGAATAAATCTGCCTGTCAGTGTCAGACGCTTTGCCTTCACTACCGGAGTCTCCACCTGTGCCAGAATACGTGCGTCAAAGTCTTCGCCCAGTCCTACTTCCTGCTGAACCTGCTGATATACAAACAAGTTCTTATAGCGGAGCAAATGAGCAGGTACGTCTTCCCTGGAGAAGAAGTCACGCAACACAGATTCCTCCTCAACAGAAGTTTCGCATTGCCAGTATCGCTCAAGGAGCTGTTCTATATCCTTATAATCCATATTCGTCAATTTCTAAATACCTTTGTTTTACCTTTTGCCTGGCTCTGAAGAGATTCACTTTGACTTGTTCCTCTGTCAGATTCAGCAGGGTTGCAATTTTTTTATAGCTTTCACCTTCAATGTCCCTCAGTTGCATGATAAGCCGCTGTTTTTCGGGAAGTTCGTTGACCAACCTATTGATGATGTTCATTTTTTCATCATGAATCATCCGATCGTACGGACTGTTTGCATCAGGTTCTTCCTCCATTTCGGGGGTGAGTTCCACGTTTTGAGCCTCTTTCTTCTGACTCCGGTCTATCGCAAGGTTCTTTGCCACTATCAGGCAATAGGCTTCAACCGATTCAAATTGCGACCACTCATCCCGCTTGCTCCACACTCTTATCATGGTGTCCTGAACGACATCCTCGGCTTCTGCCCTATCCAGGGTGATTCTGAGCGCCAATCGAAAGAGTTTGTCCTTCAACGGCAAAATATCGTTTCGGAAGCTGATTTCTTGCATCTCTATAATAATGACGGGCTAGGATACGAAAAGTTACAGATGCCCATTACTTTTTTTTGAATTATTTTTTTATCCGCGTTCCTTCGTTGTTCTTAATTGCTGATGCTAAGGTAATTACAACTTCCGTAACTCCTGCATTAATTGCTTCAAAAGAGTTCTCCAACTTCGGAATCATACCGCCTTGAATAACGCCGTCAGCAACGTATTGTTCGAATTCGGCACGGGTAATCTCAGGAATCACGCTATCATCGTCATTCTCGTCACGCAGTACCCCTTTCTTCTCAAAACAGTACACCAACGTCACGTCAAACAGCGCCGACAAAGCCTTTGCCGTCTCTCCGGCAATGGTATCCGCATTTGTATTCAGCATATTACCTTGACCATCGTGTGTCAACGGTGCCATCACGGGCACCACTCCTTTATGAATCAGATCAGCCAGCAAAGAAGCATCTACCTTCTCCACATCGCCCACGAAACCATAATCAACCTCTTTCACCGGACGCTTCACCGATCGGATCACATTCATATCCGCCCCGGTCAGTCCAAGAGCGTTCACTCCACGGGCCTGCAGCCCGGCAACGATATTCTTGTTTACCAGACCGCCATACACCATCGTTACCACTTTCAATGTTTCCGCATCGGTAATACGACGGCCATTTACCATTTTGCTTTCAATACCTAGTTGTGCGGCAATCTTTGTTGCCGAGCGACCGCCGCCGTGAACCAGCACTTTATGTCCGCTGATCGCGGCAAAGTCATTCAACAACTGAAGAAGGGTGGCTTCCTCTTCTACGATTTTTCCACCCACCTTAATTACAGTTAGTTTTTCTCTCATTTTTTATTCTTATTTTAGGCACGGATTACACGGATTTCACGGTTTTAGTTGTGTAAAAACACAAAGCAACTATACAATCATGCGAAGCTACCGTGAAATCCGTGCAATCCGTGCCTAATTATCTATTCCAAATAAGTATATCCGTAAAGTCCCGAACGATAATTGGACAAGAACTCTTTGCCTTCTTCCAATGATATCTTTCCTTCTTTTACAGATTTTGTCACCCATGTTTCAAGGGTACGTACCAGTTTCTTCGGATTATACTGCACGTAGTCCAACACTTCCGCTACAGTTTCACCGTCAATGATCTGTTCGATACTGTATCCTTTTTCATTCACAGAGACATGAACGGCATTCGTATCACCAAACAGATTATGCATATCTCCCAAAATCTCCTGATAAGCTCCGACTAAGAAAACAGCCAGATAATAAGGCTCGTTTTTTTTCAGGCTATGAACAGGCAGATAATGAGCCACATTACGGGTAGAAATGAAGTTTGCAATCTTACCGTCCGAATCGCAGGTGATATCCTGCAAGGTAGCCGAACGCTCCGGTTTCTCATCCAGCCGCTGAATAGGCATAATCGGAAATATCTGATCAATCGCCCAGGAGTCGGGCAATGACTGAAACAATGAGAAGTTACAGAAATATTTATCCGCCAGCAGTTTAGACAATCCGCGGAATTCATCCGGGGCATGTTTCAAACCTCCGGCAATCTGATTAATCTCCCGTGTAATTGACCAATACAGACGTTCAATCTGAGCACGTGTCTTTAAATCTACAATACCATGACTGAACAAGTCGAGAGCTTCTTCCCGAATCTGTTGTGCATCATGCCATGCTTCCAACATCTTGTTCTGGTTCAAAGTATCCCAAATACCATATAGTTCCTGCACAAGTTCATGCGCATCCGGAGCGATTTCTTCCTCATCATCCCATTCCGGCAGGGTCGCTGTTTCGAGCACCTCGAAAATCAGCACAGAGTGATGTGCCGTCAATGCCCGTCCACTTTCGGTAATAATATTCGGATGTGGGATACCATTCTTGTCACTGACATCTACCAACGTAGAAATAGAGTCATTCACATATTCCTGAATGGAATAGTTCACACTCCCTTCACTATTGGATGAACGGGTTCCGTCATAGTCGACACCCAGTCCGCCGCCAATGTCCACAAACTCCACATTGAAGCCCATAGAATGAAGTTGCACGTAAAATTGAGAGGCCTCACGCAAGGCAGTTTTAATACGACGAATCTTCGTCACCTGACTGCCGATATGAAAATGAATCAGTTTCAGACAATCTTTCAAGCCTTTGCTTTCCATGAAGTCAAGTGCTTCGAGCAATTCGCTGGAAGTCAATCCGAACTTGCTGGCATCACCTCCCGACTCTTCCCATTTTCCGCTACCGGAAGAAGCCAGTTTGATACGAATACCGATATTGGGCTGCACATTCAGCTGTTTCGCCATTTTGGCTATCAGTTTCAGCTCATTCATCTTCTCTACTACAAGGAAGATTCGTTTGCCCATCTTCTGGGCAAGCAATGCCAGTTCAATATAACTTTCGTCTTTATATCCGTTGCACACAATCAATGAGTCAGAATCCGTATTAACGGCAATCACAGCATGAAGCTCCGGTTTGGAACCGGCTTCCAGTCCGAGATTGAACTTCTTTCCGTGGCTGATAATCTCTTCGACCACAGGCCGCATCTGATTAACCTTAATCGGGTAGATGATAAAGTTCTCAGCTTTATAACCGTACTCTTCCGCCGCCTGCTTAAAACAGGAAGACATCTTTTCAATACGGTTGTCCAGAATATCCGGGAAACGCAACAACATGGGAGACGCTACATCCCGCAATTGTAACTCGTCAACCAGCTCCTTCAGGTCGACGGTCACTCCATCTCTCCGCGGTGTAACAACAACATGACCTGCGTCATTGATACTAAAGTACGAAGTACCCCAACCAGTAATGTTGTAGAGTTCTTCAGAATCTTCAATACGCCACTTTCTCATTTTCTATTATTCAGTGTTTTTAGTAAATAATTGGATGGCAAAAATACAGATTTATCTACAGGCTGCCAATTAATTGGATATTATTTCTTTCAATCGGTCTATATAACCGGTCTCTTTTATATTTTCAGCAGTTCTTGCAGGCGTTGTACAGATGTCTCAATCTGCCGGCGATCTTCCAGTTCGTCCGCATCAAAGATATATTGTGCCTGCCTATAAAAAGGTGCACGTTTTTCAAGTGCCTGAATAATGAAATCCATCAGTTCATCGTCTTGTCTCCCCTGAAGAATGGGACGTTGCTGTTTGGCAATACGCAAACGCCTGAACAGCACATCGGGATGAACATTCAGGAAAACGGTTTTTCCTGTCCGGTTCATAAACTCCATATTATCAAAAAAGCAAGGAGCTCCCCCGCCTGTAGAGATAACGACATTCTCAAACTCAGCCACCTCGTGAAGCATATTTCTTTCTATTTCACGAAATCCGGCCTCCCCCCGTTCTGTAAACAGTTCTCCGACGGTCTTATGAAAACGTTCTTCGATATACCAGTCCAGGTCAATGAACGGAATATTCAATTTGCGGGCGAAAGCCTTGCCTAATGTTGTTTTTCCGGCACCCATATAGCCGGTAAGGAAGATACGAACCATAAATGATTAATTTTGCTCACAAAATTAATCATTTAATGAAGAATGAAGAATGAAGAATGAAGAATTTTGGTTGCCATCACTCTAAATTCTTCATTCTTCATTCATCGTTCTTCATTATTTAAAGACTTTTATCCGTTCTTCCAGTGGTTGAAATTCTTTTTCTCCCGGCTGATTGACAGGTACTCCAAATGGCATTTCTGCTATCAGGTGCCAATGTGCGGGCAAATTCCATGCACGGCGCACTTCATCATCAATCAACGGGTTATAATGTTGCAGTGAGGCACCGAAGCCTACATCTTCAAGCATCACCCAAACAGCCAGCTGATGCATCGCTGAAGTCTGCAATGACCATCCCGGGAAATTTTCCTGATAAGACGGGAAAGCTTCCTGAAGTCCCTTCACTACCGTCTGATCTTCAAAGAACAGCACAGTGCCATATCCACAGGCAAAGGAATTGTCTATCTTTTCTTCTGTTTTTGCAAAAGCAGCTTCGGGTACAATCTTCCTCAACGCATCTTTTACGATATTCCATAACTTTTTATGAGCTTTGCCAAGAAGAAGCACCACACGGGTAGATTGTGAATTGAATGCCGACGGCACATGTCTGACTGCCAGATTGACAATGCATTCAATTTCCTGATCCGTAACAGGTGACTGGCCGGTAATTGAATAATAACTCCGACGATTCTTCAAAGCTTCACTAAAAGTTCTTTCCATAATAGCTCCTTTCTTAATTTTATTTTCTTAAACTCCTTATAAATTAGAACAAGCATCTCCGCCAACTTGTTCGATTCCGGAATATATTTGTACCTTCGCGCCGTCAATGCTATTGACGTAATCATTCATTATCAGAAAATGGCTAAAGAAAAGTTCTACGTAGTATGGGAAGGAGTGACACCGGGAGTATATACTTCCTGGACAGATTGCCAGCTCCAGATCAAGGGTTATGAAGGTGCAAAATATAAATCGTTCGACACTCGCGAAGAGGCGGAACGTGCACTGACTTCCTCGCCTTACGCCTACATTGGTAAAAATGCGAAGAAGAAATCGGAAGCTGCCCGAACCGGTTCCGACACTCTGCCTGCTTCTGTAATTGATAATAGTCTGGCGGTTGACGCGGCCTGCAGTGGCAACCCCGGTCCGATGGAATATCGGGGAGTGCACGTGGCAAGCCGTCAGGAAATCTTTCATTTCGGTCCGATGAAAGGCACCAATAACATCGGAGAGTTTCTGGCAATCGTACACGGGCTGGCATTATTGAAACAGAAAGGGTTCGATATGCCCATTTACAGCGACAGCGTGAATGCTATCAGCTGGGTACGACAGAAGAAATGCAAAACCAAACTTCCCCGGAATGAGGAAACTGAAGAACTGTTTAAAGTGATAGAGCGGGCAGAGAAGTGGCTCAAAGAGAACACTTACACTACCCGTATCATTAAATGGGAAACCAAGGAGTGGGGAGAAATTCCGGCAGACTTTGGCAGAAAATAATAGTCGAGGTTCCTAATTCGCTGTATCAACAGCAGTCTGTTCTTTCTTATGTTTGAACACAAAACGGAGCATTACGAAGTTAACAGGTACAGCAACAGCCAATACAAATAATGGAGCTATTTCCTGATTTACATCCAGAAACAAGAACAGGTTGAACAATCCCATATGTATCAAGTAATTCACAAGATGACTTCCTCCAAATCCCAAAGCTTTCTTGAGAGAAGGATTACTGCGGAAGGTAAAATAGGAAGTCATAAAGAAATTACAGATAAAACTTGTTGCGTAACCAATTGTATACGCAATATTCAGATTCACCAGCTCATATTCCTGCAATACAAAATAAACCCCATAATGTATGCCGGCTGCTAACGATCCCACCGTGCAATAACGAATAAACTGATAACGTTTACTCTTTGAATGAAAAACAGATTTAATAATTTCCATTAGTTATTTTATTATCTAGTTCAGATATCTCTATTCTATTTTCTCTGATGGATATGCAAAATCCTGAGTCAGCTGTTCCCATATTATCTTCAACCATATCAACGTACAAGGAAGAGCCTTTAAAGCATAAGGTTTCACATATTCCATCTTTATATATCTCGGGAATATATCAGTCACAGATAAAGAAGTCAATATAATGCAAAAGATTAATAAAGACAAATTCAATACAGGAGTAGTGTTTCGAGTAGGTGTACTTACAAACCAGATTCCAACTGCAATCATTGCAGTCAAATACCCACATGTTTCTGTTCCTGTACTAAAAAGTATCATAAATAACAAAGCTGAAGATAAAAACAAAAGTCGGAATGATTCATTTTGATACTGTCGCAAACGACAATATGGAGCCGCAAACAATATTAACCCGGGTATTATAATCCACAAATCGCTATATGTGGCTATTCTGGTAATCTTTCTCACCATTCCAAGCAAAGATATATTAGTATAACTACAGAACATGTTCATATCATTTTTAGTAGCTAAAGTTTCAACCCATTCTTTATAAGAATGAAGCACATATTCCGGAGAAGTATAAACCATGGGCAATAAAAAGAAGATAACCATCCAAAAGAACATACTACCAACAAACCTAGTCTTATGTTTCGAGAAGAAGAAAAAAGCAAGTCCTACTATTCCATATAGTTTCGTGAATGTACCGATAACGATAACCAATGCAGCCCAAAAATCCCTCTCCTTTTCAAGCAATACATAGGAAAGAATAATCATAGCTGTGATACCAATACTATATTGTTGATAAATGACCGCCATAAAAACATCATTGACAGAAACCAATATCACCAATGCGAACTGCCATTTTTTTAAATTCAACTGATTTATCGCATAATAAAGAAATCCACAATTTACCAAACACCAAAGTACCATCCCTATAGACCTAGGAAGAAGAGAAAAAGGAGCGATAATGGCAGTAAAAGGAATACCATATAAAAAAAGATCTTTGTGCTCTAGAGGGTAGGGCATATACAAAGAAGAGGAGGAGATTGCATGCCAAAAAGATTGGCTGAATATAATATAGTTATTATAATTTCCTTTTGCCAACACCATTAGACTGCACACAAGTGCCACACCCATCCACAACAAAACCAAAAAACAACGATTTTGCAAACATTTTTTTAGCCTTTCCAACATATCATCAATAAGTTTTTTAGTTCATTTACAAATACTCCCTTTTTCATATCAGGCAACATCACCTCACTTCTTAAATCTACAGGAACCTCTTTGATGAAAGTGGTATCATCAAGAGAGGCTTTATAGATAAACTCCGTATCAAACAAGAACTGTTTAATACGTGTGGACGCAAGAAAAGCTTTTCCCTTACGGTTAAAACCTTTCAATCCCCCTTGTGTATCTGTGTGGGTCAGCCCTAACAGCATAAAGTTCAAGAAACGTGAAGCATGACTCGCCAGCTTTCTGCGGGTAGAAAGTTGCGAATAATACGTATGATTGCGATTTGCTACAACTACATCATATCCCGCCTCAAGATATTTAATCACCTGACAAACAGACTCAATCTTATATGGAAAATCATAATCTGTATAAAGAGCCAGCTCTGAATCAGAATATGCTATACCATCACGAACAGCAGCCCCTTTCCCTTGATTTGTCTTATTGTCTACAATGATAGTGCTGGGTAAGTTATTTGTCAAACGAAATACGGCTTCTTCCGTAAATCCGCGTTTGGAGCCATCATTTACTACGATAAAGCGAATGTCATACCCGTCCAGCATCGCTTCCAACTCTTTATGTTTTTCAATCAGTTGCTGCTCCCATCCTTCATAAGGATTATAACAGGGCAATACGATGTCAATGCGACTTCTTTTCCCTGTTTCTGTCAAAGAGGCAGGCAGAGCAGTTACAAAGTTCTGCGTCAATTGCTCCCATACTATTTTTAGCCATATAAACACACAGGGTAAAGCTTTCAATGCATAAGGAGATACATAATTCACACGCACATATTTAGGGAATATACCACTTGCCGATAAAGAAGTCAATACAATACAAAAAATCAATAAAGTTATATTCAGAACAGGAGTTTTCTTGCGCGTAGGAGTATTGACAAACCAAATACCGACAGCGACCATAGCCGAAATATATCCACATCCCTCTGTTCCCGTACTAAACAGAATCATAAAAAGTAGAACAGAAGAGAGATATAAAAGCCTAAAAGATTTACTTTCATATTGATTTATCCGGAAGTATGGAGCAATAAACAATAATATCCCAGGAATAATCAACCATAAATCACTATAAGTAGTTACCTGTGATATTTTTCTGACCATTCCAAGTAAAGAAATATTGGTATAATAGCAAAAAGTGTTCAAATTGTTCTTATAAATAAGAACTTCCAGCCAATCACGATACTGACTTAACACATATTCTGGAGAAGTATAAATCATAGGAAGACAAAAAAAGACAATGCTCCAAAATAATATTCCCCACAATAAATGCAATTTCCGCTTAGAAAAAAGAATAAAAGCAAGTCCCAAAATGCCATATATTTTAGTCATTGTCCCTACAACAATAAACAGAGCCGCCCAAAAATCTTTTTTCTTTTCAATGCATACAAATGCCAAAATAATCATAGCTGCAATACCAACATTGTATTGCTGATAAACCATAGCCTCATACAAATCATTGGCAGACACCCAAATTATGAGGGTAAACTTCCATGTCTCTGGTTCCAACTTCCGAATAGCATAATATAGAAATGCTGTATTTGCCAAACACCAAAGTATCATGCCTAGAGGAATTGGCAACACTGCAAAAGGAGCGATTAATACAGTAAACGAAATCCCATACAAATATGCATTAAGATTCTCTAAATACAAAGAAATCTGAGCAAGAGCATCCCAATATGACTGTCTGAAAATCAAAAAATTGTTATATCTTCCTTGAGCCAGTTTAAAGATACAACATACCAATGTTATACACATCCACATAACAAACAGAAAAATTGGATTTTGAAAGATCCTGAAAAGAGGATGCGCGACCAGAGTTTTTAAGTTTTTCATTTTATCTCAGAATTTAGATTCATCTTACAATAATCCACAAACCGTCCAAAAACAATATTACGCTTTTTAAAGTACCGAATGAAAGCATCCAGTCTTTTTTCCATTCCTTCTCCCGCATGATTTCGTATAATAAATGGCAGTTTCCACTCCGGATGTTCATTTAACGGATAAAACTCCCACGGATGAAAGTATGTTACAAAATATCCATCATGTCGATGAGTATATTTACACAGCCAACGATAAAGCGAAGCGGGCAAATTATGACATGAAAGCCAAAATAAAGGGAAGCGTAGCAGAGGAGTAACTGACGCCGGCATTTGGATTACACTATCTTTTATGAAAGGAGTACGGGGAGTGGAAAGCCGCATATACCTCCCCGGAATAAATGTCGGATTTAAAGAAGAATTATACACATATCCAGCATCATGAATAGCCTTTTCAGACACCGGCATCATTCGTGCCTGTCGATAGCCATACACTTTGGTTCCGATAATTTCCTCTAACTGATCTTTTGATGTCTTTAAATCCTCCACTTTAAAGGTCCAGTGATAGAAGCCATGAGAAGCAATCTCATGCCCTTCCGCTTGAATACGCTTTATTATATCAGGAGCATGAAGGGCAAAGTTCGCCGTACAGAAAAAAGTAGCTTTCACTTGATTCCGCTTCAAGCAGTCCAAGATTCTGTTAGTTCCCTCTACAGAAACCTTGATTTGCTCTTCCATTGATATATCCACCTGATGTTCCCTGGGTACATCGAATTCCTCAATGTCAAAACTTAGTAAAATCATTACGAATAAAGTCTAGTTTATGTTTGTCTATTGTGAAATACTGCAATTTTGCAGCCACAACTTCTATAATGCTTGCATATCGTTCAGCCTTTTATAATAACCATTTAATTCCAATAATTCCTCATGACGTCCGCGCTCTACAATTTCCCCTTCATAAAGCACGCAAATCTCATCGGCATTTTTGATCGTAGAAAGACGGTGGGCGATTGCAATCGTGGTACGCGTCTTCATCAGTCTCTCCAGCGCCTCCTGCACCAAACGTTCAGATTCAGTATCCAATGCAGAAGTAGCCTCATCCAGAATCAGAATGGGAGGATTCTTCAGAATAGCACGGGCGATACTAACACGTTGTCTCTGACCACCGGAAAGTTTGCCGCCACGGTCACCAATATTCGTATTATATCCTTCCGGCTTTTCCATAATAAAATCATGGGCATTGGCAATCTTAGCAGCTTCTATAACCTGCTCCATAGTTGCATTTTCTACGCCAAAAGCAATATTATTGAAAAATGTATCATTAAAAAGAATGGCTTCTTGATTCACATTACCGATCAAACTTCGTAAATCGGCAATACGCACATCTTTAATACTTGTACCATCGATGGTGATATCTCCTTCCTGCACATCATGATAACGTGGCAACAAGTCGACAAGCGTTGATTTTCCTGAGCCTGACTGTCCCACCAGGGCAACAGTCTTACCCTTTGGCACTGTCAGATTCACATGCTTCAACACCTCTCTTTTACCATCATAGCTAAAGCTTATATCTTTAAACTCAATCCGATCATTCATTCCAGTCAATGGCTTCGGATTAGGAATTTCCTTAATGTTGTTCTCAGCCTTTAAGATTTTGTCTACACGTTCCATAGAAGCAAGCCCTTTCGGAATATTGTAACCAGCCTTGGCAAAGTCCTTCAACGGATTTATCACGCTATACAAAATAACCATGTAAAATATAAACGTCGGTGCAGTCAATGAAGAATTATGTCCCAAAATCAAAGCGCCACCAAACCATAACACAGATACAATCAGGATTGTTCCCAAGAATTCACTCATCGGGTGAGCCAAGGCTTGCCGCATAGCCACTCTGTTGACCGCATCACGAAGCTCATTACTGCACCTCGTAAAACGATTTATCATTCTGTCCTCTGCTATAAACGCTTTGATAATACGCAAACCACCCAATGTCTCTTCCAGTTGAGACATTGTATCGCTCCACTTACCTTGTGCCTCCAATGACTGGCGCTTTAGTTTTCTTCCGACCTTGCCCATCAGCCAACCCATAGCCGGCAATACCAGCACAGTGAAAAGAGTTAACTTCCAGCTGGTAGCAATCAATGTTATAAAATACAATATAATCATGATAGGGCTCTTTATCAGCATATCCAAGGAACTGGTAATAGAGTTCTCTACCTCTCCCACATCACCACTCATACGAGCTATAATATCTCCTTTTCTCTCCTCTGAGAAAAAGCCCATCGGCAAACGCATCACCTTCGCATATACCATAATACGGATATCCCTGACAACTCCTGTACGCAACGGAATCATTACGGCTGAAGATGCAAAATAACAGGAAGTTTTAAACAAAGTCATCAAAGCCAGAAACAGTCCCAGAAAAATCAAAGCTGTAGTAGGACCATTATCCTGAATCATCTGCGAAACATAATAATAGAAATTGTTTATTGCAACATCTTTAAAACCGGCAGTTCCCCATTCCATGTACTCATATACCTTATTGTTTTCTCCTGTTTTAAACAGAATATCCAGAATCGGGATTAACAAAGTAAATGAAAACACATTGAATACAGCTGACAAGATATTCAGCAAAATAGCCCATCCGATATACTTCTTATAAGGCGACACAAAGCGTCGCATCAGTTGCAAAAATTCCTTCATTATTTGAAATAAAATAAGTTAAGGCTGCAAAGATACAATAAAACTGTCTAACAGTTGAAGGTTTCTTTCAATAATTAATACGAATTATACAATAGACGCCTTCTTGACCAATGATTAGCCCATTCCACACAAATACTATTCATTATCAGAGTGCATGGGCACCACATGATAATAAACCCCATGAGATCTCCGGTACGACTTCACTCCCAACTTCTGCAAAATACGCCCAAAATAAGATACTTGCCGAGGTGAAAACTTCATTTTACTAGCCTTCTGTATTCGTTGTAACAAGTCTGCAGCGAGCAGCCACTCCCCTTCCTCTTCGTCGCCTGCCGCCCGATAATACACCTGAAACAATTGCTCAATTGCAGGAGATTGCTCAAACTCCTGATTAGATTCCGTCATAATAGCTTCCTCTTCTGCATCAAACCAATATCGTTCATTTTTATAAAGTGCCGTCATTGCTTGTGCATAAAGCTGCTCATAATCAATGGGGCGCACCACATCAATCACTCCCGTCACTTCGACACCGATAAAACGGCGACTGCCGGAAGTGTCTGTCAGCAAGTCTTTATGATTACTCGTTCCGATAAAAGAAGCATATCGGCGGAGTGATTCCACAGCTGACGCATTCGGACGGCGGGTATTAACAACCGGTTTTTGCAGAATATGTTTAAGGAATGACTGTTGGTTGACTCCTATCTGATCAAACTCATCCATATTAATGAGAAGAAAACGATTCAGATACAATTCGGCATCCCTTTTACGGCCAAAGTCAATGCTGTCCGTATAATACGCCTGCAAACACGGAGGCAGAATCAGACGGCAAAAGGTGGACTTACGATATGCCTGCGGACCAATTAAAATAGGTGAAGTACTGTTCGCATGATTTTTATCAACTCCACGCCAATGCGCCACTGTACTGAGAAACCAACGACGAAACAGTTGTCCCCAATGAGGATTATCACAGGGAACTCTTTCGGCCAAGTCACGGATATGGTCTTTACCATCCCAGCGGGGAAGATCATAAAGAAACTCCTCGACAGGGTGATAAACGGGAACATGATCGGAATTCAGATATCGAACTACATCCTTATCCCAAAGTTTGATGCCCTCATACATAGCATTCATCGTAATACTTGCCATCACCCGCTTATCTATCGGACGAAAATAAAAGTTGAAACTGTTCCGTTCACGATACTCCACGCACGAAGTCAGCTGGTTGAACCGAAACTCATAGCGGCGTTTCATAAACTCATCCGTCTGCATGACGAACAATTGCTCCGGCAACAAACTACTTTTATCGGCAAATCCCCCGCACGTATTATACACGTTTTTCACTGTCTCACGAATCAAAAATTCATCTTTCGGCAAACGGTAATGACCACGCGCCCATCGCACGGTATCTTCCTGTGGAATGCCGGCACGAAAACACTGCTCAGCCAGGCAAATAAGCAATGAGTGTATATCATCGCCCGGACGGTATCCCTTTTGTTCATCCAATGCCCGGGCAAATGCCGCCTCAAAAAGAACAGAAAGCGCTTCGTAACTATCATATCCCGGCACAAGCCGCTGTAAAGGAGAAACTTCCGCCTGTACCTGTTCCCGATAGGTAGTTTCCCCCGGCAGAGAGGCGGGTTGCTTCAGGTAAACAGGCATCGCTTCGGGATTGAAATACAATTCCGGATCGAAAGTCAGACGGCAATACTGTTCCAGCGAAGGTTCTCTCAGTTCGATGTCAAACGGAAGTTGGGGCTGATAATATTTCACAGCCAGACGATAAGCATGCGCATGAAAGACTTCCGCCTGTTCGCGATTATCAGGCAGACGATTATCGGGATACGTAAAACGAACCCATATTTTTACAGACTTTCCGGAAGAACCAATAAAAGCAAGATAAGTTTGCGGCAATTCCTTCACACGCTCCTTCACCTCATCAGCTTCCATATGTCCGGACAATCCGTTGACCTGAAGCATAACGATTCCATTATATTCAGACATTGCCATCACTCCGTTTTCCCTGACAAAAACAGCAGCCGGAAGTATCTTCGGTACTTTTTCTATATAATCATTTTTATCACCGGGAAGCATATAAGGCAGGACTTCTCTCATATTAGAGACCGGTTGTGCTTTAGTTTCCTTTTTCATCTGCTCTACGAGCCGCTCAATCTTCAACGTACGCATCGTATTGACTTTGCCATCGTCTCTCACTTGTGTTATTCTCATTTTTCTTTAGCTGTTTGTCCTGCTTGTATGTGTAGGGCATTATATATTTTGCACAAAAGTACTGTAAACATTCTATGTAAACAAGTTTCTGATCACAAGTTTCATCTCTGCCTCCTCTCCCCCTCTACTAAAAGAAAAAAATACATTTTAGTCTCACGGTCTCATTACTTTTACGCAATTGCCAAGTAGTTAATGCATTATAGAATGAGAGATAAATTTCACAGAGATATCTCTCATTCTTTTCTCACTGGAATCGTAAGCGTCTCGGCGATGCCGTGTTTTTCTTCAAAAAATCAGATAATCCTTTTCT